>Ga0206117_100184_pt1 | contig 96352 bp, 84 predicted proteins | sample 3A5Ametagenome_FD_177997 | JGI IMG/M metagenome (GOLD analysis project Ga0206117, IMG submission 177997) | Enriched microbial communities from leaf-cutter ant dump, University of Wisconsin, Madison, United States - 3A5A | ecosystem: Environmental > Terrestrial > Nest > Insects nest > Nest dump...
CGCCAAAGCCGGCAAACTCGACCAAAGGGGAGGTTCGTCGCGAATCCTCCCCTTTTTGCTTTGTGCCTGCGGGGAAGTTTGCTATGGAGACCCCGCTTCGAGCATCGGAGGCGATGGTCGGCGCGGTTGGATCGCGGGCGTGGTGGAATTGGTAGACACGCTGGATTTAGGTTCCAGTGGCGAAAGCCGTGGGGGTTCAAGTCCCTTCGCCCGCACCAGATCGACCCGCCGAAATCGAGGGTGATGCTGTCGGTGTCAGGTACGCCTCCGTGGCGTCCCGCCGGTGGTGAAGACAGAATTGAACCGCTTCTTCGGGCTGGATCGGCTGGGAAAACCGCCGGAACGGTCTCTGGGGCGTTCTCGGGATCAGAGACGAAAGAAAACATCCATGCAGGTGACTGAAACCTCGACCGAAGGCCTGAAGCGCGAGCTCAAGATCGTCGTCACGGCCTCCGAACTCGCTGAGAAGCTCGATGCCTATCTCGAGGACCTCAAGGGACGCGCCCAGATTCGTGGCTTCCGTCCGGGCAAGGTTCCCAAGGCTCACCTCAAGAAGCTCTACGGCAAGTCGGCCATGGCCGAGATCGTCAACAACGTGATCGGCGAGACCTCGAACAAGGCTCTTGAGGAGCGCTCCGAGAAGGCTGCCATGCAGCCGCAGATCAAGCTCTCCGACGAGGACGCCGAGAAGATTCTCTCGGGTGACCTCGACCTCGCCTACGACATCTCCTACGAGATCGTGCCGGAGTTCGAGCTGGCGCCGGTCGACGGCATCGCCATCGAGCGTCCGGTCGTCGAAGTGGCCGATTCGGAAGTCGAGGAGCGTCTGACCCAGATCGCCGAGGGTGCCCGTTCCTACGTCGCCCGTGAAGAAGGTGCCGCCGCCGAGAACGGCGACCGCCTGACCATCTCCTATCTCGGCAAGATCGACGGCGAACCCTTCGACGGTGGCGCCGACGACCGCGCCGCCATCTTCCTCGGTCAGGGCCGTTTCATCCCTGGCTTCGAAGAGCAACTGATCGGCGTCAAGGTGGGCGACAAGAAGGTCATCGAAGTGACCTTCCCCGAGGAGTATCAGGCCAAGCATCTGGCCGGTAAGCCCGCCACCTTCGACATCGAGGTGTTCGAGGTTGCCGCCCCCGGAGAGCTGAAGCTCGACGACGATTGGGCCAAGACGCTCGGCATGGACAACCTCGATGCGCTGAAGGATATCGTCAAGCAGCAGATCGAGTCCCAGAACGGCGGCCAGACCCGCCAGAAGGTGAAGCGCCAGCTGCTCGATGCCCTCGACGCGCAGTATTCCTTCGAGCTGCCGGCGACGCTGGTGGAGCAGGAATTCAACGCCATCTGGGGTCAGGTCGAGGCCGAAATGAAGGCCGCCGGCAAGACCTTCGAGGACGAAGAGACCACCGAAGAGAAGGCTCGCGCCGACTATCGCAAGATCGCCGAGCGTCGCGTCCGTCTCGGTCTCGTGCTGTCGAAGTTCGGCGAGCGCGAGAAGGTCCAGGTCAACGAGCAGGAGCTGCAGCGCGCCCTGATCGAGCGGGCCCGTCAGTTCCCCGGCCAGGAGAAGGCCGTGTTCGACTTCTACCGCCGCGACGCCAACGCGCTTGCCTCGCTGCAGGCGCCGGTGTTCGAGGAGAAGGTGGTCGACGTCCTTCTCGGTCTCGTCAAGGTCACCGACAAGACGGTCACCAAGGAAGAGCTGTTCAAGGACGACGAGGAGCCGGCCGTCTGATCGGCGCAGCGCAATCCTTGCAATGATTTCCGCGGCCGGGGCGGTAACGCCCCGGCCCGTTGCGTTTTGAGGCGAGCAGCCCTGCGTGTGGCTTCGACCGCTTGCAGAGTTTGCCGGCGATGCATAAGTGGCCCTTATGGGGAGTTTCCCCAGGGATAGTCGGGGCATGAAAAGCCGTACACCATGCACCGAAAATTCAGAGGCTTTGGAGTAGCCAAGCGTCTGCTTGGGATGTAACGATCACGGCACGAGTGATTTGCAGGCGACGCCACCGCCGCTCCACGAGCCCCGAACAGGGGCGGGAAGGGCGGTTCGTCCGTCGAACGCCGAGGGAACGTATGAAGGATCCTGTCGATTTCACCATGAGCACGCTGGTCCCGATGGTCGTCGAGCAGACGAACCGTGGCGAGCGCGCCTATGACATTTTCTCGCGCCTCCTCAAGGAGCGGATCATCTTCATCACCGGCGGTATCGACGATGGCGTCGCGACGCTGGTCAGCGCTCAGCTTCTGTTCCTTGAGTCGGAGAATCCCAACAAGGAGATCTCCCTCTACATCAATTCTCCGGGCGGCTACGTGACGGCGGGTCTCGCGATCTACGACACCATGCAGTTCATCCGCCCGAAGGTGGCGACGCTCTGCATCGGTCAGGCGGCCTCCATGGGATCGCTTCTCCTCTGCGCCGGCGAGCCCGGCATGCGATTCTCGCTGCCCAACGCGCGCATCATGGTGCACCAGCCGTCCGGCGGCTTCCGCGGCCAGGCGGCGGACATCATGTTGCATGCCCAGGAGATCCTGAAGCTGAAGCGTCGTCTCAACCAGATCTACGTCCAGCACACTGGCCGCGATCTTGCAGCGGTCGAAGAGGCGCTGGAGCGTGACAACTTCATGGATGCCGAGGCGGCCAAGGCTTTCGGGCTCGTGGACGACGTCATCCAGAAGCGGGCAGTTCCCGAGCTGCCGTGAGGAAAGAGGTTTGCCGGCGCCGGAGGCGGCGGCGCATCGAGGTCGGTACGTTAAAGCTATCTTGAGTCCTTTTGGCGCAGCATGCGCAGGTGGCGGTTCCGGCGGATTGGGCCACCAAAGAGGGTTCGAGAGGGAAGGTTCGGTTCGATACTCGCCTGAGGCGGGGAGCGGATCGTCCGTCAACCGAGCGGGAATGATTGGATGACTAAGGTTAGCGGCGAGTCGAAGAACACCCTCTACTGTTCGTTCTGCGGCAAGAGCCAGCACGAAGTCCGCAAGCTCATCGCGGGACCGACGGTGTTCATCTGCGATGAATGCGTGGAACTCTGCATGGACATCATCCGCGAGGAGTCGAAGTCCAATCTGGTGAAGTCGCGCGACGGCGTGCCTACGCCTGCGGAAATCCGCAAAGTGCTCGACGACTATGTCATCGGCCAGGACAAGGCCAAGAAGGTGCTGGCGGTGGCTGTCCACAACCACTACAAGCGCCTCAACCACGCGTCGAAGAACAACGACGTCGAGCTGGCCAAGTCGAACATCATGCTGATCGGCCCGACCGGTTCGGGCAAGACGCTGCTGGCCCAGACGCTCGCCCGCATCATCGACGTACCGTTCACGATGTCCGACGCGACGACCCTGACCGAAGCCGGCTACGTCGGCGAGGACGTCGAGAACATCATCCTGAAGCTCCTGCAGGCCGCCGACTACAACGTCGAACGTGCCCAGCGCGGCATCGTCTACATCGACGAGGTCGACAAGATCAGTCGCAAGTCCGACAATCCGTCGATCACCCGCGACGTGTCGGGCGAGGGCGTGCAGCAGGCGCTCCTGAAGATCATGGAAGGCACGGTGGCCTCCGTTCCGCCGCAGGGTGGGCGCAAGCATCCGCAGCAGGAGTTCCTGCAGGTGGATACCACCAACATCCTGTTCATCTGCGGCGGCGCCTTCGCCGGCCTCGAGAAGATCATTTCTGCGCGCGGCAAGTCGACCTCCATCGGCTTCCAGGCGCAGGTGACGGCCCCCGAGGATCGGCGTACCGGCGAGCTGTTCGCCCAGGTTGAGCCGGAAGACCTTCTGAAGTTCGGTCTGATCCCCGAGTTCGTCGGCCGCCTGCCGGTGCTCGCCACGCTGGAAGACCTCGACGAGGCTGCGCTGGTGATCATCCTGACCGAGCCGAAGAACGCCCTGGTCAAGCAGTATCAGCGCCTGTTCGAGATGGAGAACGTCAAGCTGTCCTTCCAGGACGACGCGCTCTCCGCCGTCGCCCGCAAGGCGATCGATCGCAAGACGGGTGCCCGTGGTCTCCGTTCGATCATGGAAGGCATCCTGCTTGAGACCATGTACGAGCTGCCCAACCTCGAGGACGTGACGGAAGTCGTGATTTCCGCCGACGTCATCTCCGGCAAGGCCAAGCCGATCTACGTCTATGGCGAGCGCCTCGACGACACGGGCACGGGCGCCTGACAAGTTTCTGCGGGCGGCGACGGATCGTTCGCCGCCTCCTTTCCCGGCCCGGTGGGTCGGGAGCGTCGTGCGTCGGGTCAATGACGCTTTCGTGTCAAGACCTTGAAAGCACAGTCGCCGCGATCCATGTATCCGCTTACGCGGCGGCAACGGAAACGGGAACGGCGTCTGGCCTTGCGCCCATCAAGGGGCGGACCGGGCGGCCACGTAGCGGATCACACAATCCGATCCTCTTACCCGTTGCCGAACTCGGATCTTCCGATCTTCGGGTCGGCGGTCCTTGCCGAAAACCGCGTGCGACGGACGCCGGTGCCGACAGGCCTAGCCGGCGGGCCACCAGAAAGGAAACCAATCCATGGCCGCATCCACTCCCGCGACCGGCGCCGAACGGGACGTCTTTCCTGTCCTGCCGCTTCGTGACATCGTCGTTTTCCCGCACATGATCGTGCCGCTCTTCGTGGGTCGCGAGAAGTCCATCCGCGCTCTTGAAGAGGTGATGACGGCCGACAAGCAGATCCTGCTTGCCACCCAGCGCAATGCATCCGACGACGATCCGGCCGCCGGCGACATCTACACGGTCGGTACGCTGGCGACGGTGCTGCAGCTTCTCAAGCTGCCCGACGGAACGGTGAAGGTGCTGGTGGAAGGCGCTCGCCGGGCCGAAGTGATCAATTTCATCGACCGCACAGACTATTTCGAGGCCGAGGTTCGCCCGCTGGATGAGATCGAGAGCGACCGCGTCGAGGTCGAGGCGCTCGCGCGCTCCGTGCTGGTCGAGTTCGACAACTACGTCAAGCTGAACAAGAAGGTCTCTCCCGAGGTGCTCGGGACCATCAAGGAGATCGACGACTACGCCAAGCTTGCCGACACCATCGCCAGCCACCTCGCCGTCAAGATCTCCGAGAAGCAGGACGTCCTGTCGCTGAAGTCGGTGGTCGAGCGGCTTGAGCGCGTGCTCGGGCTGATGGAAAGCGAGATTTCCGTTCTGCAGGTGGAAAAGCGCATCCGCAGCCGCGTCAAGCGGCAGATGGAGAAGACGCAGCGCGAGTACTACCTCAACGAGCAGATGAAGGCGATCCAGAAGGAGCTGGGCGACGGCGAGGAGGGCAAGGACGAGCTTGCCGAACTCGAAGAGCGCATCAAGCGCACCAAGCTCTCCAAGGAGGCGCGGGAGAAGGCGACGGCCGAGCTGAAGAAGCTCCGGCAGATGTCGCCGATGTCGGCCGAAGCGACGGTTGTCCGCAACTACCTCGACTGGATCCTGGGTATCCCCTGGAAGAGCCGCTCCAAGACCCGCGACGACCTCGCTTACGCCGAGGCGGTGCTGAACGAGGACCATTTCGGCCTCGACAAGGTCAAGGAACGCATCATCGAGTATCTGGCGGTGCAGAGCCGGGCCAACAAGCTGAAGGGCCCGATCATCTGTCTCGTCGGTCCTCCGGGCGTCGGCAAGACCTCGCTCGCCAAGTCGATCGCCAAGGCGACCGGCCGCGAGTACGTGCGCATGTCGCTTGGCGGCGTGCGCGACGAGGCCGAGATCCGTGGCCATCGCCGCACCTACATCGGCTCGATGCCCGGCAAGGTCATCCAGTCGATGAAGAAGGCCAAGAAGTCCAATCCGCTGTTCCTGCTCGACGAAATCGACAAGATGGGCATGGATTTCCGTGGCGATCCGTCATCGGCTCTGCTGGAGGTTCTCGACCCCGAGCAGAACCACACCTTCATGGACCACTACCTTGAGGTCGAGTACGACCTCTCGGACGTGATGTTCGTGACGACGGCCAACACGCTGAACATCCCCGGCCCGCTGATGGACCGCATGGAGATCATTCGCATCGCCGGTTACACCGAGGATGAGAAGGTCGAGATCGCCAAGCGGCATCTGCTGCCCAAGTCGATTGCCGACCATGGCCTTCGCGCCGGCGAGTACGAGATCACCGACGACGCCATTCGCGCGGTGATCCGCCAGTACACCCGGGAGGCCGGCGTGCGTAACCTCGATCGCGAGATGATGTCGCTGGCCCGCAAGGCCGTGACCGAGCTTCAGAAGTCGAAGGGCTCCCTGAAGTCGATCACCGTGACGCCGGAGAAGGTCGAGCAGTATCTCGGCGTGCCGCGTTTCCGGCATGGCGAAGCGGAAGGCACCGATCAGGTCGGCGTCGTCACCGGTCTTGCCTGGACCGAAGTCGGCGGCGAGCTGCTCACCATCGAGAGCGTGCGTCTGCCCGGCAAGGGCCGCATGACGGTGACCGGCAACCTGAAGGACGTGATGAAGGAATCGATCTCGGCGGCGGCGTCCTACGTCCGCTCGCGCGCCGTCGATTTCGGCATTGAGCCGCCGCTGTTCGACAAGCGCGACATCCACGTGCACGTGCCGGAAGGCGCGACGCCGAAGGATGGCCCGTCGGCCGGTATCGCCATGGTCACCTCGATCGTCTCGGTGATGACCGGTGTGCCGGTGCGCCATGACGTCGCCATGACCGGCGAAATCACGCTGCGTGGCCGTGTGCTGCCGATCGGCGGTCTCAAGGAGAAGCTGCTCGCCGCTCACCGCGGCGGCATCAAGACGGTGCTGATCCCCGACGAGAACGCCAAGGACCTCGCGGATATTCCCGAGAATGTCCGCAACGGCATGGAAGTCATCCCCGTCGCCCACATGGACGATGTGCTCAAGGTGGCGCTGGTGCGCCCGCTCGAGCCGATCGCCTGGGACGAATCGAAGGAAACCGCTCCGGCGCCGGTCGCCGAGGGTGAAGCCGGCGATTTGGGTTCCATCACCGCGCACTGAACCAACGCGGGACACTTGTCCAGCAAATTACCGGCCCGGGCCTCCAAAGCCCGGGTCTTTTTTGTCTTCGGTCAAAAAATCGCGCATAAGCGGTCTTTCCGCACTTGATTTTCCCCGGAAATCCGGGAAACGTGCCGCCGGGGTGACGGACAAGTTCCGCTACCGACAGAGTCAGACAAAGGGACACGACATGAACAAGAACGATCTGGTCACGCAGGTCGCCGAGAAGGCGTCGCTCAACAAGGCGCAGGCCGGTGCCGCCGTCGACGCGGTCTTCGCGACGATCACCGAAGCGCTCAAGGCGGGCGATGAAGTTCGCATCGTCGGCTTCGGCAACTTCGTTGTGACCGAGCGCGCCGCCTCCGAGGGCCGCAACCCGCAGACGGGCGAGCCGCTCAAGATCGCTGCCTCCAAGCAGCCGAAGTTCCGCGTGGGCAAGGGCCTCAAGGACGCCGTCAACGGCTGACGTCCCGAATCGGCCCGGTCCGCAACTGGGTAGGGCCGACGTGACTTTGAACGGCGCGGCCGGCGACGGTCGCGCCCTTTTTCGTTCTGCTCGCCAACTCCATCGCGATCCGGCCGATGATCTTGCATTCGGCTGCCCGAGTGGGTAGAGCAGGGGCCGTCCGCCTTTGCAGGCGGTCGCGGGGCGGTTAGCTCAGTTGGTAGAGCGCCAGTTTTACACACTGGATGTCGGCGGTTCGAGACCGTCACCGCCCACCATTTTTCATCGATCCATCATGCGGCGTTTGGGTTCGTAGGGCCTGCGCTGGCTGCTGTTCATTCCGAGTTTTGGGCATCCACTTGTCGAGACGCGATCGGCCGCCACATTGCCGCTCGGACCGCGACGAGCGGCTCGTCTTCAAACGATGACGGCGCATTGAGACACGTTGAGGCCCCGGATCCTTTCGGATAACGGGTGGACCGGATGGACGTGTGTTCGCTATATGTTCTAATATCCGGATCTTGCCCTTCCGACTCGATATCCTGCGTTCACACGGGAGTATCGCATGCCGTCCGTCACATATCGCATCGCCACCCTCTCCGATCTGCCGTCTCTTACGGAGGTCATGACGCGAGCCTTTGACGATGACGCGTGGCGCTATCTGGGACTCGATCGGGGCGGACCGCCCGGCTACGACAATGGCGACTTCTTCCGCCGCTGGTTGTTCAGCGACGCTCCGACGGAGGGCTACGTCATCGAACTCGACGGACTCGTTGTCGGCGGCATGATCGTCTGGGTTTTTCCCGAACAGGAATTCCGACTGGGCACCTTGTTCGTTGACGTGGACGTCCAAGACCGGGGCATCGGGACCGGCGCCTGGGAGTTCCTGAGGGACAGGTATCCTCAGGCTCGGCGCTGGGTTCTCGACACGCCGGTCTGGTCCGTCCGCAACCATCGCTTCTATGAGAAATGCGGGTTTTCAAGAACACGCCAAGAGGGCGATGGGGTTGAGTTCCGCCGCGACATGCCAGCTCACGCCTAGTCAATTCGGCAAGGCTGGGAGGTGGTTCGCGTGGGGGCTGGGCAGATCCTTCGTCACGGCTCCGCCCGGGCCTCGTCAGGCCGCCGAGATGGCCGAGCCGCCGCTTTCCTCGAACATGCGGGTGACATCATCGGCGGGAACCGGCCTGCCAAGCAGGAACCCCTGTACGGTATCGCAGCCCTCGGCGTGCAGGCGTTCGAACTGCTGCTCGCTCTCCACGCCCTCGGCGGTCGTCGCGATGTTGAGGTTGGACGACAGGCTGGCGACGGCCCTGACGATGGCGAGGGACTCCTGATCGCCTTCGCCGAGATCGGCGACGAAGGAGCGATCGATCTTGATCCGGTCGAAATGGAACTGCCGCAGATAGCCGAGGCTCGAATAGCCGGTGCCGAAGTCGTCCATGGCGATGCGGATACCGATCTCGTGGAGGCGTTGCAGGATGGCGAGCGTCATCGACGTGTCGGCGATCAGCACGCGCTCGGTGATCTCGATTTCCAGGCGGTGCGCTTCGAGGCCGGAGGCGGCGAGGGCCGCCACCACCTGTTCGGCGAAGGTCCGGTCGCGGAACTGCACCGGTGACACGTTGACGGCGATGCTGATGTGGTCGGGCCAAGTTGCCGCGTCGCGGCAGGCCTGTTCCAGCACCCACTGGCCCATCGGCACGATCAGGCCGACTTCTTCGGCCAGCCAGATGAACTCGTTGGGGGGAACGATGCCGCGCGTCGGGTGGTTCCAGCGCAGCAGAGCCTCGAACCCGATGACCTCCCGATTGTTCATGTTGAACATCGGCTGGTAGTGGAGGCAAAGCTCTTCGGAGATCAGGGCACGCCGAAGCTCCAGCTCCAGCAGGCGCCGCGTCTGGGAGCGCAGGCTCATCTCATCGCGGAAGAACCGATAGACGCCTCGCCCGTCGGCCTTGGCCGTGTAGAGCGCCATGTCGGCGTTCTTGAGCAAGGTGTCGGCATTGGTGCCGTCCAACGGTGCGACGGCTATGCCGACGCTGGCCCCGATGATGATCTGCTGGCCATCGATCTCGTAGGGCTCGCCGACGATTCGGACGATGCGGCGGGCGAGATCGGCGGCGGCCTCCGGCTGCTGCACCGGGCCGAGCTGGATGATGGCGAACTCGTCACCGCCGAAACGCGCGGCAATGTCATTCTGGCTGATGCACGACCTCAAGCGGTCGGCAACCGCCTGCAGAAGCGCGTCGCCGACCGGATGGCCGAGCGTGTCGTTGACGTTCTTGAAGCGGTCGAGATCGATGCAGAGAACGGCGACGCTTTCCTTGCCGACCAGTTCCGACAGCGCGTCTTCGAGACTGTCGCGGAACAGCAGGCGGTTGCCAAGATCCGTCAACGCATCATGGCGCGCCATATGGCGGATCTTTTCCTCGACGCGGCGCCGGGCCGTGATGTCTTCGTGGATGGCGACCCAACCTCCACCGGCAATGCTCTGGATGCCCAGGGCGAGAATGCGGTCGTCGCTGGTCTCGTAAACGAAGTGGGTCGTTCCGCCGGGATTGGCGCGCGCCTCCGAGAGGACCTCGGAAACGGGGGCGTAGGTGCCGCCGTCCCTTAGGGCGTCGGCGAAAATCTCATGATAGGTCCGGCCGCGCAGCGTGTCTTCGGGCGCCAGGCCGTACATGTCGCAGTAGATGCGGTTGCAGATGATGAGCCGGTCGGAGGCGTCGAACATCGACAGGCCGACCGGCATGTTGGCCACCGCGGCCCTGAGCCGCTCCCACTCCCGCTCGGCGTTGCGGGCGAAATCCCTGCTGTGGATCAGCGCTTCGCGATAGCCGGCCAGCGCGCGGACAAGCACGCCGATCTCGTCGCGCCTCGGGGTCTGTTCGGGAATTGGGGTCGTGTGATCGCCGATGGTCAGCCGGCGCATGGCGTGGGCGATGCTGCGGAGCGGACCCGATACGTTGCGCTGCACCCACAAGATCGCTCCCAGCGCCGCCAGGCTGGCAATCACCAGGGCGATCAGCGACTGTGTGACGGCCCGAGACACTGCCGTCGAGGCCCGTGCGGCCGCGTCCTGCGACAGGGTCTTGGCGTAGGCGATGAGGTTCTCAAGCTCGCTGACTGCCGCCTGGTACTGGAGGCGCGTCGTACCGTTGGCGTATTGGGTCGCCTGTTCCAGCTCGCCGCTCTCGATGGCGTCGTTCACCTGGTCGAGCGACGCGAGATAGATGCCCCACGCCTCGGAGAAGATGGCGAACAGCCGCTGTTCCTCAGGCGAGCTGATGGTCGCCTTGAAATCTGCCGCGGCCTGGTTCAGCTCATGCCTCGTTTCCTTGAGGTTGGCGTCGATCTCGGCGAGGTTGCGGTAGTCGATCACCTGCAGGCGGCGCATGACGACGAGGTTGTGCTGCAGGGCAAGGCGGCGGAGCTTTTCGAGGAGCTCCACCTGGGGAAGCCGGACCTCGCGGATTTCCGTGGTGACCTTGTTGACAGAGATCACCTGCGCGACGCCCAGCGCGCTGACGGCTGCGATCAGCAAAAGAACAAAGATCACCGCTCCGGACAACTTGGCCCGGATGCTTGCGTTCCCCACACCGCCGATCGACTCGTCATGCCAGCTCATGGGTCTCGGCTTCTCCTTTTGAGTGCCTCGACGAACTCAGTGAAGATAACTGAAACGCTTCCAGAACCCATATTGGTTCCGAAACCGGACGTAAGATTCGTAAATCTGCCTGAATCTCGGATTGGCGGCCATTTCCTCCTCGGCGACTTTCTCCCAAGTCGCTTCGAACGTGAGGAGAAGATCCGGCGACCAGCGACGCAGCTTGACGCCGCTTCTCTTGATCTGTTCCAGGGCCTCGGACTGCATGATCTCCGCCCGACCGATGCTGTCCCGCATGACTGCCGCGCAGACGGTTTCGATCGTCTCCTGCTGCTTCTCCGTCAGCCCGCGCCATGTCGCTTCGTTGAAGTAAAGCTCATAGAGCGTCGATGGCTGATGCCAGCCTGGAAAATAGTAATACTTTGCGACGTTCTGAAGGCCGAGGGTCAGATCCATTGATGGCAGCGAGTATTCCGCCGCATCGATCTCGCCCCTCTTCATGGCGTCAACGATCTCGCCCGGCGGCTTCTGTATGACATCGGCGCCCAGCCGCGCGAGTACCCGACCGCCAAGGCCGAAGAACCGTATGCGCAGCCCCTTCAGGTCGTCGACGCTGCGAATTTCCTTGGAAAACCAGCCTGCGCCTTCGGGCGGAAGGACCATGCAGGGCACATTGTGGACATTATGCTTGGCAAACAGGTCGCGCGACAGCGTCAGGCCTCCCCCCTCAAGGAACCAGGCCATGTATTCGATGGTATTCGGCCCGAAGGGAATTGAGCTCAAAAGCTCGAACGCGCTGTCGTGGCCGGCGAACTGTCCCGCGGTAGACCAGGCGGCGGCGATTTCGCCGGTGGTGACCCGGCTGACCGTGCTGGAGGCCGGCGCAAGGTTGCCCGGCACGTGAAACACGAGCTGAACCTCGCCGTCTGTCAGGCTGTCGACCTGCGCGCTCAAGCGGCCCGTGGCTTCGGAAAACAGCGGCAGCGACAAGGGGAACGTGCTGGCGACATGGATCACCTTTGCGTCGCCTGCCCAAGCAGACGTCGCGAGGCTGGCAATAAGTGCCAGTCCGGCGATCGCCGACAGCCTGATCATCCGTCCCCCCGAAGCGCACAACCAATCGCAACCTTGCAGATCAATATATGCAAACAACGCTAGATAAAAGTTAATCTGCGGAGCGTGCGGTCGTGGCCTTTCTAGAATGGAGCGAGGAAACGCTGCTTCGCACCGAAAAGCAACTCCCGTCATCTTCCTCCCCACAGGGGATCGGACTTCTCATCGAGATTCGCACAGCTCGTTTTAAGGTCTGCGCGTCCAGTCGGGGGGGATGATTTCTGGATGTTGAACTACTGCCGTTTGCAGACTTGTCTGTTCAGGGGCGAGCGAGCGTCACGAGGTCTCTGAAGCCCAGCACCTAAGCTTGGGCGATAGAGCGCGTCCCGGCAATGTGATGGACGGACGGAAAACCTGCCTCGCATGCGTCGTGGAAATCGAGTATCAGTCGGTTGCCCGCCCTGTAGAGGCCATATGGACGCGAACGTAACCTTGATTGCAGCATTCGGCGCCGGATTGCTCTCCTTCGTGAGCCCCTGCGTGCTGCCGCTCGTTCCTCCGTATCTCGGCTTCCTGACCGGCGCGTCGATCGAGGAACTGACCGGCGAGGAAATGAGCCGACTGGCCGCAAAGCGGCGGGCGGCCCAGGTTTCACTTTGCTTCATACTAGGGTTCACCTGCGTCTTCGTGACGCTCGGTGCCACCGCGTCGGTCTTTGGCCAGCTTCTTCGCCAGTGGTCCGAGGTTCTTGGCGTTCTGGCCGGCGTGTTCATCATCGTGATGGGGCTGCATTTCCTCGGTCTGTTTCGGGTTGCGTTGTTCTATCGCGAAGCCCGCTTCAACCAGCTCCGGGTGAAGGCCGGCCTGGGGGGAGCGTTTCTGCTCGGCCTCGCCTTTGCCTTTGGCTGGACGCCCTGCATCGGTCCGGTGCTCGCCACCATCCTGTCGGTGGCCGGAAGCCGCGACACCGTCGGTGACGGCGCGCTGCTGCTGGCCGTCTACTCCCTGGGGCTGGGCGTCCCATTTCTGATCGCCGCGCTGTTCGCGGCCCGTTTCGTGCTGTTCATGCGCCGTTTTCGACGGCATTTCCCGCTTGTCGAGCGAGCTATGGGCGGCGTGCTGGTTGTTACCGGCGCGCTGTTCCTGTCAGGCGGCATGCAGCGCGCGTCGTTCTGGCTTCTGGAAAACTTTCCGGCCCTCTCCACAATCGGCTGATTCCGTGGTGGGCCGGGTAGGGCGGCCACAACGGCGGCTTTTTGGAGAGTTCGGTCGACGACCGGCCAAAAGCCACTTCCCCCTCCGCCCGGAATTGATCTAGAAGCACAGACCCGCCTGCCGGCGCGGGGCGAAAACCGCCGGCTTCCACGACCACACTGAGGTCAAGTCCATGAGCAACAACGAGTTCCACAAGATCAAGCGCCTCCCGCCGTATGTCTTCGAGCAGGTCAACCGGCTCAAGGCTGCAGCGCGAGCTTCGGGCGCAGATATTGTCGATCTTGGCATGGGCAATCCCGACCTGCCGACGGCGCGCTACGTGGTCGACAAGCTGATCGAGACGGTACAGCGGCCCGATACGCACGGCTATTCGGCCTCGCGCGGCATCAACGGCCTTCGCAAGGCGCAGGCGGCCTATTACGCCCGCCGCTTTGGCGTGAAGCTCAACCCCGACACGCAGATCGTAGCGACGCTCGGCTCCAAGGAAGGCTTCGCCAACATGGCGCAGGCCATCACCGCGCCGGGCGACGTGATCCTCTGTCCCAATCCGTCCTACCCGATCCACGCCTTCGGTTTCCTGATGGTCGGCGGCGTCATCCGTTCGGTTCCGGTCACGCCGGGGCCGGAGTTCTTCCACGCGCTGGAGCGCGCGGTCACCCATTCCATTCCGAAGCCGCTCGCCCTCATCCTGTGCTACCCGTCGAACCCGACGGCCGAGGTGGTCGAACTCGATTTCTACAAGGACGTGGTGGCCTTTGCCCGCAAGCACGAAGTGTTCGTGCTGTCCGATCTCGCCTACTCGGAGATCTACTTCGACGGTGTTCCGCCGCCGTCCGTGCTTCAGGTGCCGGGCGCGATGGACGTTTGCGTCGAGTTCACCTCGATGTCCAAGACGTTCTCGATGGCCGGCTGGCGCATGGGGTTCGCGGTGGGCAACGAGCGGCTGATCGCCGCGCTGTCGCGCGTCAAGTCCTACCTCGACTACGGTGCCTTCACTCCCATCCAGGTGGCCGCGACGGCTGCGCTCAACGACCCCGAGGCGGATGTCCACATCGAGGAGGTCCGTCAGACCTACAAGCGCCGCCGAGACGTCATGGTCGAGAGCTTCGGCCGGGCGGGCTGGGAGATTCCCGTTCCACGCGCCTCGATGTTCGCCTGGGCGCCGTTGCCGGAGCGCTTCAAGTCGCTCGGCAGCCTGGAGTTTTCCAAGCTGCTGATCGAGAAGGCAGAGGTTGCCGTCGCCCCTGGCGTCGGCTTCGGCGAGCAGGGGGACGATTACGTCCGCATCGCCCTGGTGGAGAACGAGCAGCGCATTCGGCAGGCAGCGCGCGGGCTTCGTCGATTTTTCGACACAGCCGACGAAACCATGCATAACTACGCTCCGGCCGAGCGGAGCCGCTGATCGGCGTTTCGCTCCCCGCGCAGTTCTTTGAAAGCGTAGCGGCTTTCGGGCGGGCTGCGTGAGACCAACAATCATGGCGTTTCCGGCGGCTCGTTCGTCGGAAACGCCCAGGCAGACAGAGAGTTTCGGAAGAGCACCATGGGTAAACCGCTTCGCCTCGGCATCGCCGGTCTCGGGACCGTCGGCGCGTCCGTCGTTCGCATCGTCCAGTCCAACCTCAGCTCGCTGACGCTGAGAGCGGGGCGGCCGGTGACGATCACGGCCGTCTCGGCGCGCAACCGCAACCGCGACCGAGGCATCAACGTGAGCGGCTTTGCCTGGTACGACGATCCCGTTGCCATGGTCGCCGACCCGAACGTCGATGTCGTGATCGAACTGATCGGTGGTGCGTCCGGCGCCGCCGAGAGCGTGGTGCGCGCCGCGATCGCCGCCGGCAAGCCGGTGATCACCGCCAACAAGGCGTTGCTCGCCCACCATGGTGTCGAACTCGCCCGTCTCGCCGAAGAGGCCGGTCTGTCGATCGGCTTCGAGGCCGCAGTCGCCGGCGGCATTCCGGTGATCAAGACCTTGAAGGAAAGCCTTGCCGGCAACACGGTCACCGGCATCGTCGGCATTCTGAACGGCACCTGCAACTACATCCTGACGCGGATGGAGAAGGAGCAGCTCTCCTTCGAAACCTGCCTCTCCGAGGCGCAGCGGCTCGGGTATGCCGAGGCGGATCCGACCTTCGACGTCGGCGGCTTCGACACGGCGCACAAGCTCGCCATCCTGACCAGCCTTGCCTTCGGCACGGAGATCGACGCCGACGCGATCTATGTGGAAGGCATCACGTCGATCTCGCTCGAGGACATCAAGGCCGCCAACGAGCTGGGCTATCGCATCAAGCTTCTTGGCGTCGCCCGGCGCACCGATACGGGTATCGAGGCCCGGGTCAATCCGGCCATGGTGCCGAAGAAGTCGGTGGTGGCGCAGACCTCGGGCGTGCTCAACGCCGTCTCCTTCGATGGCGACGCGCTGGGCGAGGTGGTCCTGGTCGGTCCCGGTGCCGGTGGCAGCGCCACGGCCTCGTCGGTCATCGCCGACATCGTCGACGCCGCACGCGGTCACCGTACGCCGGTGTTCGGCCTGCCGGTGAACGAGCTCGCGCTCTACCAGAAGGCCGAGATCCAGGCCCACAAGGGCGGCTATTACGTGCGCCTTTCGGTCTACGACCGGCCGGGCGCCTTCGCCGGCATCGCCAAGAGCATGGCCGATCGCGACATCTCGCTCGAATCCATCGTTCAGCATCGTCGCTCGAACGACGACGCGACGCCTGGCCATACCGGCGCGCCGCAGCCCGTGGTCCTGATCACCTACGCCACGCGCGAAACGGAGATCCGGGCAGCGCTCGCCGCGATCGAAGCGGCCGGCCACATTGCCGAGAAGCCGACGCTGATCCGTATCGAGAGCTTGTAAGACCCTGTCGGGCCAGCGTTGATTTCCAGGCCCGAGTTAGGGAATGCTGCTATCGACTTTTTGCATGTCTACTGGTCGAACGGGCGAAGAAGGCCGCTAAACGGCGGTATTTCGCCAAGTATCCGAGGTGGCGAGAGTTCGCGGCATGGTTAATTCATCCGCGGAACATCCGTATTGCGTCCTATGGCGCATTGACCTCTATCGCCCGTTCTTCCTACCTCGCTAAGGTATCGACTGGGTTTCCTCCCCGTTCGCGCGTGGCCGCAAGACCTCCCTGAGCCGCAGCGACGAACTTGGTCGACTGTCCGAACCGCGGGTTGTTTCATGTCGCAAAAATTCTCCAATTCTCTCGACCGTATTCTAACCCTCGAAGTTGTTCGGGTTACCGAACGCACGGCCATGGCCGCTGCCCGCCAGCGAGGCCACGGCGACGAGCGCGCCGCCGATCAGGCGGCCGTGGATGCCATGCGCGCCGAACTCAACCAGTTGCCGGTCCATGGCACGATCATGATCGGTGAGGGCGAGCGCGACGAAGCGCCGATGCTCTACATCGGCGAGGAAGTCGGTAGCGGCAAAGGACCGCGGGTCGACATCGCCGTCGATCCGCTCGAAGGCACGACCATGTGTGCCAAGAATCAGACCAACTCGCTGGCCTGTATCGCGATCGCCGAGCAGGGCGGGCTTCTGAACGCCCCCGACGTCTACATGGACAAGATCGCCATCGGCCCCGGCTTCGCACCCGGCCTCGTCGACCTCGATGCCACGCCGACCGACAACATCCGCGCCCTCGCCAAGGCAAAGGGAGTGCCGGTGTCGGCGATCACCGCCTGCATCCTCGACCGGCCGCGCCATGCCAGGCTGATCGACGAGGTGCGGGGTCTCGGGGCCTCCATCCGTCTGATCGGCGATGGGGACATTGCCGGCGTCATTCAGACCACCGATCCGGAGGAGACCGGCATCGATATCTATCTCGGCGTCGGTGGTGCTCCTGAGGGCGTGCTGGCGTCGGCTGCGCTGCGCTGCCTCGGCGGCCAGATGCAAGGGCGGCTGATGATCAATCGCCCCGACCAGATCGAGCGCGCCCGGCGTATGGGGATCGAGGACGTCACCAAGAAATACACCATGGAAGACATGGCCCAGGGCGACGTTCTGTTCGCCGCCACCGGCGTCACCAAGGGCAACCTGCTCGACGGCGTACGTTTCAAGGGCGGCAAGATCATCACCGACACCGTGGTGATGCGCTCGTGGACGGGCACCGTTCGTCGGATCAAGGCCGAGCATATCGATCGCGACAGGATCGACGCCATCTGACGGATCGAGTCATTGTCGAAAGGGGCGCCCGGATGGACGCCCCTTTTCTTGTCAGCTCTTCGTCGCGTCCAGTTCGGAGGCGATCCGGCGCAACGCGTCGACCAGAACCTCCGACGTCTGGGCGCCGGAGATGGCAAACTTGTTTTCGACGATGATGGTGGGCACGCCGGTGATGCCCATGCGGCCGGCATGGGCGATGTCCGCCTTCACCGCATCGAGGTCGACGCCGTCCTCCAACTTCATCGTGACCTCGTCCTCATCGAGACCGACCTCTTCGGCGGCGGCAATGAGCGTTTCCGCCTTGGTAAGATCGGCGCCTTCCTCGAAGAACAGGGAAAACAGCCGCTCCAGCATCGGGTCGCCGAGGCCTTCCGCCGCCGCCCAGCGAATGAGGCGATGGGCATCGAGCGTGTTGGGGCTCTTCTCGATGAGATCGAAGGCATAGGTGATGCCGACATCGGCGCCCAGGCTGAAGAGGCGGGCGTGCGCTTCGTCCAGTGCATCGGCGCTGCCGAACTTGCCGATGATGTATTCCTCGCGCTCGATGCCCTCCTGGGGGATGGTCGGGTCGAGCTGGAACGGCCGGTAGCGGACCTCGATGTCGAGGTCGTCGAGTTCGGCGATGGCTGTGTCGAGTCGCCGCTTGCCGAGGAAGCACCAGGGACAGACGACATCGACGATGACGTCGAGATGGAGCTTGGTTTTCTGCATGAGTACTCCCGGGTGATAGTCCTGACGGGTGGCTTTTCGGCCACCCTACCACCGATTACGGACGAGGGCGGACACGGACTCGACCATTGTTCCATGGCAGAGGGATGCTTTGCCCCTTTACATAACGGCCGGTTATAGAGGACCCGACGTGATCGAGAACCGCATCAAACATAGGCATCTGAGTTCGTTTGTGGAAGTCGCCCGCCTGAAAAGCATCGGCAAGGCGGCGGTATCGCTGTCGATCAGTCAGCCGGCAGTGTCGAAAACCATTCGCGAACTGGAAGAAATTCTGGGTGTCGAGCTGTTCGACCGCAGTCACCGGTCCGTGGTCCTGTCCTATTACGGCGAGGTGTTTCTTCGCTTCGCCAGTGCTTCCATCGCGGCGCTTCGTCAGGGCGTGGAGTCGGTCGAACTGGCGCTGAAGCAGGGCGCATCCATCGTCCGGGTTGGTGCGCTCGCCTCGGCATCTTCCCGTGTTCTGCCGGGCGCGGTGACGCGTTTCCTGGGAACCAGTGTCGGAACCACGCCGCAAATCATAACCGCCGATAATGTCTCGATCCTCAATAAGCTGAAGGCCGGCGAGCTTGATTTCGCCCTGGGACGCATGGGGTCGCCCTCGAACATGGTCGGGCTTGCCTTCGAGCACCTCTATGCCGAGCGCGTGGCGGTGGTGGCGCGACGGGAGCATCCGCTGTTCGCCCAGGGCGGCGGGCTCGGTCGCCTGTCCGATTATGTCGCGCTCGTACCGCCGCCGGGATCGATCATTCACGACCACGCCGTCGAGCTGTTGATCCGGCTTGCCGTCGGTCCGCAACTGCGGCGCATCGACACGGTCTCGACCGTGTTCGGCCGAGCGTTCGCCACCACCACGGACGCCATCTGGATCGCCCATTATGGCGAGGTGGCCGGCGATCTCGCCGCCGGCACGCTTCGCGAACTGCCGGTCGACACCTCCGATACCTTCGGGCCGCTTGGCCTCATCGTCAGGTCGGGCGTGTCGCTGTCGCTGGGCGCCGAACTGATGATGGCGGCCCTTCGAGAGGTGGCCGCCGAGGTGAGGGCGGAAGGCGAGCGCTGAGCGTTTCGTCAGCCGGCGCGGATCAGCCGCACCGCCTCGTCGCGACCGAAGAGATAGAGCAGCAACCGCAGGGCCTCGCCGCGCGGACCGGCGAGGCCGGCGTCGCGAGCCAGCAGCAGAGAGGCGTCGTCGCGCGCCGTTTCCATCAGCGCGCCATGATGCTCGGCGCGCACGAAGCGGAATCCGGGCATGCCGCTCTGGCGGGTCCCCAGCAGTTCGCCGCCGCCTCTCAGCTTCAGATCCTCCTCGGCGATGCGGAAGCCGTCCTCGGTGTCGCGCATCACTTTCAGCCGCGCCTTGGCCGTCTCGCCGAGCGGCCCCTTGTAAAGAAGCACGCAAGCCGAGGATTTGTCGCCGCGCCCGACCCGGCCGCGTAGCTGGTGTAGCTGCGCAAGGCCAAAGCGCTCGGCATGCTCGATGACGATGATCGTCGCATCCGGCACGTCGACCCCCACCTCGATGACGGTGGTGGCCACCAGGATGTGCGCCTCGCCGGCCTTGAAGCGCGCCATGGCGGCATCCTTCTCGGCTGCCTTCATGCGACCGTGGACGAGGGCCACGTCGTCTCCGAAATGCTGCCGGAGATCGGCATAGCGTTCCTCGGCGGCGGCGAGGTCGATGCTCTCGCTCTCCTCGACCAGCGGGCAGACCCAGTAGACCTTGGCGCCTTCCAGACGGATGGCCGAGCCGATGCGTCCGACGATCTCGCCGATGCGGTCCTGCGGCACCGTGACGGTTGCGATCGGCTTGCGGCCGGCCGGCTTCTCGGTGAGGCGGGAGACGTCCATGTCGCCGAAATAGGCTAGCATCAGGGTGCGCGGAATGGGCGTCGCCGTCATGACGAGAAGGTCGGTGGTCGGTCCCTTGGCGGATAACGCCAGCCGCTGGTGGACGCCGAAGCGATGCTGCTCGTCGACGACGGCCAGCGTCAGATTGCGAAACTCGACCGCCGTCTGGAACAGGGCATGGGTGCCGACGACGATGTCCACCTCTCCGGCGGCAATCCGTTCCAGCGTTTCCCGGCGTCCTTTCGCCTTGTCGGCTCCCGTGAGCAGCGCGAGCCGCAGGCCGGCCGCTTCTGCAAGGCTCGACATCGAGTGCGCGTGCTGGCGGGCGAGCAACTCGGTGGGCGCCATCACCGCCACCTGACCGCCGGCTTCCACGGCGGCGGCCGCCGCGAACAGCGCCACCATGGTCTTTCCCGAGCCGACATCGCCCTGGATGAGCCGTACCATGCGCGAGGGAGCCGACAGGTCGGCAACCGCGTCGGCAATGGCCGCATCCTGCGACGCCGTCAGGCGAAAGGGCAGGGCGGCGCGGAGGCGGCTTGCGATGTCGCCGGTCGGCAGGCGCGGACGGCTTGCGACGCCTTTGAGCTGGTTGCGAACCAGGGCGAGGGCCAACTGATTGGCAAGCAGCTCGTCATAGGCAAGGCGCGTCAAGGCCGGGCTTGGTTGATCGGCGGTCTCCGCCTCCTCGGGCTTGTGAAGGTGCCACAGGGCCTCGGCAAAGGTCGGCCAGGCCTCGCGGCGGAGAAGCGCTTCGTCGAGCCATTCGGGCAAAGCCGGGATGCGGGCGAGCGCCGCTTCGGCAAGGCGTGTGATCAGCCGCCCACCGATGCCTTCCGTCATGGGATAGACCGGTTCGAGGCGGGGCAGCTTGTCGGCTTCGGCTTCCAGTACCACGTGGTCCGGATGGCTCATCTGGAGCGCGCCGTTGAAGCGCTCTACCCGCCCCGAAACGAGCACGGTCTCGCCCGGCGGGTAGAGCTTTTCGAGCCAGCCCTTGTCGGCGCGGAAGTAGGTGATCGTGAGCTCGCCGCTGTCGTCGTGGACCGAAATCCTGTAGGGCGCGCGCGATTGCGGCGGCGTCGGGCGATGACGGTCGACATGCACGCGCAACGTGACGATAGCGCCTTCCGGCGCCGATTCGATCAGTGCCTCGTGACTGCGGTCGATGAGGCCGGTCGGAATGTGGAAGAGAAGGTCGAGCACCACGGCGCTACGGGCGGTCTCGCCGGCGGGACCGACCAACTTCTCGAGTTTCGGCGCGGTGCGTGGCCCGACGCCGGGCAGTGAGGTGAGCGGCTGGAACAGCGGATTGAGGAGTTCAGGGCGCATGGAGGGATGTTAGGGCATCCGCCCGAAAAGTTGCAGACTTTTCGGACAGGCGGATGCCGTGACGATGCAATCATCCGCCCGAAAAGTTGCAGACTTTTCGGACAGGCGGATGCCGTGAGGATGCTGCCATCCGCCCGAAAAGTTGCAGACTTCTCGGATAGGCGGATGCCGTGAGGATGCTGCCATCCGCCCGAAAAGTTGCAGACTTCTCGGATAGGCGGATGCCGCGAGGATGCAGCCATCCGCCCGAAACGAACGTGAGACTCGCAGCGTACCTTTCGAGCCTTCCGCGAAAAAAGCGGACGCCCGAAGGCGTCCGGAAATGTGGCGGCTTTAGAAACTGGCCGCGTCAAGCGCCTTAGGCAACATTTACGGTTGCATGGCTGAATGCGTGCCGCAACCAGCGCTCTTCTAGTTGCTCAAGATGAGGGTTTTGTGACGATCGGCGCGGAGCGCTTATCTGCTCGACGATCGCCGATGCTCGACAGCAACGGCGCGAGCGGCTATGTCGGAACAATTCCTTGTCTTTTTGCGTTCAGATCCGATGATTGTCGATAGCCACTGCCATCTTGATTTCCCCGATTTCGCCGGCGAGGCGGATGCGCTCATTGCCCGCGCGGCGGCGGCCGACGTGCGGATGATGGTGACCATCGGTACGCGTGTGCGCGATTTCGACAAGGTGCGGGCAATCGCCGAAGCGCACCCCGAAGTCTACTGCACCGTGGGCACGCATCCGCATGAGGCGGAGAAGGAAGCCAGCGTCGAGGTCGACGAACTGGTCGGTCTTGCATCGCATCCCAAGGTCATCGGCATAGGCGAAGCGGGGCTCGACTACTTCTATGATTCCTCGCCGCGTGATGTGCAGGCCGACGTCTTCCGCAGGCACATCGCGGCGTCGCGGATCACAGGTCTGCCGCTCTGCATTCACTCGCGGGATGCCGACGCCGACATGATCGCCATCCTGGAGGAGGAGACCGGGAAGGGCGCCTTCCCGATCCTGCTGCACTGCTTCTCGTCCGGTCGCGAGCTGATGGAACGGGCGGTCGCGCTCGGCGCCTTCATATCCTTCTCCGGCATCCTGACGTTCAAGCGGTCCGACGAGCTCAGGGCCATCGCCCGCGACGTTCCGGCCGACCGATTGCTGGTCGAGACCGACGCACCCTATCTGGCGCCGTTGCCGTGGCGCGGCAAGCGCAACGAACCTGCCTATGTGGCGCACACCGCGAAGGTGCTGGCCGAGCTCAAAGACGTTTCTCCCGCCGAGATAGCCTCCACGACGACGGCCAACTTCGCCAAACTATTTACCAAGGTGCCGCGCGAGGTGTTCGCGTCATGACCGGGCGCATGCGTTTCACCATTCTCGGCTGTGGCGCTTCGCCCGGTGTGCCGCGTATCGGCAACGATTGGGGTGCCTGCGATCCCAACGAACCGCGCAATCGCCGCCTTCGGTCGTCGCTGATGGTCGAGCGGTTTGGAGAGGATGGCGGCGTCACCCGCGTCATCGTCGACACCGGCCCAGACTTCCGCGAGCAGGTCCTGCGAGCGGGGGTGGGCGAGGCCGATGCGGTGCTCTACACCCACTCCCATGCCGACCATATCCACGGCATCGACGAACTCCGGCAGTTCTTTCACAACAGCGGCCACCGCGTGCCGGTCTACGCCGACGAAGCAACGGCTGCGCGGCTGAAGGAAGCTTTCGGCTATTGCTTCGAAACGCCTTTGGGCTCCGGTTATCCGCCCATCGTCGCCGAACACCGGGTCGATGCCGGAGTAGCCCTCTCCATCGAGGGCAAGGGCGGGGCCATCGACGGCGTTCCCTACGTTCAGACGCATGGCGATATCGTCAGCATCGGCTATCGGTTCGGCGCGCTCGCCTACTCTTCTGACGTCAGTGCCATTCCCGAGGAAAGCTGGGCACTGATCGAGGGTGTGGAAGTGTTCATCGTCGATGCACTCCGCTACAGGCCTCACGTCAGCCATTTCTCGGTGGATCAGGCGATCGAGGCCGGCCGTCGCGTCGGTGCGAAGCTGATTGTTCTCACCCATATGCACCACGACCTGGATTATCGGACGTTGGTTGCCGACCTGCCGGCTGGAGTCGTGCCGGCGTTCGACGGCATGGTGATCGAGAATGGCGCAGTGATCGACGCTGCCCGCTGAGACCGGTTTTGCGACGTTACGGAAAGTTGCATCTGATGCTACGCTTTCGTGGCGCAGTTTGATTGCCTTTACGGATCATGAAGAAATTATGTCGTGATTCCAGTCTCCCGCATGGCTGGCTTGCGCGATTGCGTCTGGCGCCTCTACGACGAAAGTCTATATGAGGAGACGAGGCGATGACGATGTGCCATCCGTTGGCGGCATCAAGCCTTCGCCGAACCGTATCGTTGAAAGAAGTGAAAGCCATGTTTGGTCCGCTGAAGAAGGTTGCCCGTGCCTTGCGTGTTCCCTCCACCGAGGAGCGTGAGATGCAGTACCTCAGCGCCGCTGGCGACCGCATCGAGCTTGAGTATCGCCAGCGCGAGATTGATCGCGGTCTGTTTCGGCGCGGCCCCTACGGCCTGTGATGAAACGCAGCCGCTCCAGAGAGGGCGGCAGTGGGTGAGCACGACATGCCAAGCGCTCCGGAATGGAAAGACCGGGGCGCTTTGTCGCATCCGGATGACGGCCTGTCGTTGCTTGAATGGACAAAGTTTAGCTGAATCCAATCTATAGTTATTCTTCAGGTCGATTTTCGCAGAGCGCATGGCGGCGTTGCGGTATACGCGCTGGTACGATCCGCAGAAATAGCTATGTTGTGACTCGCAAGAGCAAGAAACGAACGCCGGAACAATGATGATCCCGGTGGCACCCAAAGAAAGGATGCAGCTATGTTTGCCAACCTGAAGAAAGCCCTCCGCTCCGTCAGCGCCTCCGAACGTGAAGTGGCGTATCTCAACGAGGCTGGCGATCGCATCGATCTCGAGCTTCGCCAGCGCGAAGTCGACCGTGGTCTGTTCCGTCGCAATCGGAACCTCGGTCTCTGAGATAACATGCTGAAAGAAAAAGATGAACGCTGGCGCTTATCTGCGCCGGCGGAAGGTTGAGGGAAGATCCGCAGGCAGTTCCCGGGGCCTGAAAACTTCCCAGACGCAGATCCTGACCTGAAGACGAGCGCCCGCATGGCTTGATTGCCCGGGCGCTTTTGTCGTTCTGTCCCCAGCCTTTCTTCCATGCCGATGCGTTTGCTCGTGGCACTTGCCGTCGTCGGCCGGTGCAGGCGTCTTTTCCGCATTAATGGGTCGTTAAGTTTTCTTTTGCGGGGCGTAGTGGAGTGAAGATCCTCTGAAAGCCGGCGAAAGAAAAACTGTTGAGACCAATTCGCAGGGCGCATGAGCGGCATGCAACATTCGATCTGGTCCAAAGTACAGAATGCATTATCTTCATGAGTGTCAGGACAGAGGAACGGATCGCTGGGTCCTGAAGACAAACCGGCGGTTCGTGGATCGAAAGGAAGATAAAATGTTCACCCAGCTTCGCAAGGCCGCCCGCGCCCTTCGCCCCGCTACCGCCGCCGAACGCGAGATCGCCTATCTTAACGAGGCCACCGATCGCATCGACCTCGAGTACCGTCAGCGCGCCGTCGACCGTGGGATGTTCCGCAATGCCGGCTTCTGAGCGTCGCCACATCGATCCCGTGATCGGGATCGCCCGCCAGCTACCCCGGACCACGAGCCGCAGGCTCGACGACGGTCCGGCCCCGAGAGGCTTGTGAAACCCGGCCATCGCGCCGGGTTTCTCTTTATTTGAGCGTGGCTGCCCTCAGCCCTCGCTTTTGGCTTCCTGCCACAGCGCTTCCATTTCATCGAGCGTCGCTTCTGCCGGCCGCCGACCGGCTTCTTCGAGCTTCCGCTCGATATAGGAGAAGCGCTTCCTGAACTTCTCGTTGGTCGCTCGCACCGCCGCTTCCGGATCGATGTCGAGATGGCGACCAAGGTTGGCAAGGGCGAACAGCACGTCGCCGAGTTCAGCCTCGATCGAAGCGCGTACTTCGGCTTGCTCCCTCTTCTCGCTGTCGGCCCGATCCATTTCGGCCTCCAGCTCGTCGAGTTCCTCGCGTATCTTCGCGAGCACGGCGCGCGGATCGTTCCAATCGAAGCCGACCGTTCCGGCCTTCTGCTGCAGCTTGACGGCCCTCAACATCGGCGGCATGGCAACCGACACGGCATCGAGCAGGCTTTGCGGCGCCTCACCGCCTTGGCGGGCAGCCTTTTCGGCCTTTTCCTCGGCCTTGATCTTCTCCCACAGTCCCTTGACCAGATGCGGCGTACGCGCCTCTTCCGGTCCGAACACGTGCGGATGGCGGCGGATCATCTTGCGCGTCACCGCTTCCACCACGTCGGGAAAGGCGAAGGTGCCTTCCTCCTCGGCGATGCGGGCGTGGAACACCACCTGCAACAGCAGGTCTCCCAGCTCGTCGCAGATGTCATGCCGGTCACCACGGGCGATTGCTTCGGCCACCTCGTAGGCTTCTTCGATGGTGTAGGGCGCGATGGTTTCGAACGTCTGTTGGAGGTCCCAGGCGCAGCCGGCGTTCGGGTCGCGCAGTCGGGCCATGATGTCGATCAGGACGGATATGTCGCGTCCGGGCTGCATGGCGGAGACTCCTTGGCTGTGCGGGAAAGGCGGCGCGAGACTTCGCGCGGCAACGCATGCGAGTCAACGTCAAACTCGCGGCAACGCCGCCATGTCAGTTGGCCGTATGGGCCGCGAGAAAGGCCGGAAGCTCGCCGATGTCGGTGAGACAGACGTCGGCGATCGGTTCGAGTGTCGCCTTATCGCCGGTTCCGCTCAGGACGCCGATGACGAGGCCGGCGCCGGCACTGCGCCCCATATCGATGTCATGGCTGTTGTCGCCGACGACGGCGATCTCCGACGGTTTCAGGCCGATCGCCTCGGCAAAGGCGAGGGCCATGCCCGGTCCCGGCTTGACGCCATGGCCGCTGTCGTAGCCGGTGACGAAAGCGATGTGATGGGCAAGGCCGAGGTGGTCCAGCATCAGGCGAATGGACGCCTCGTTGTCCGAGGAGGCGATTCCAAGCGTCAGCCCCGCAATCCTCAAGGCCGAGAAGCAGGCGTCGAGATCGCCGATCGGAACCGAACCGGTTGCCGAGGCGGTGAACAGGGCGTCGAGCCGCCCGGCCAGATCCGCGAGGGGAAGGGGGCTGCCTGCGTCCACCCAGGCGGCTGCGATCTCGGTGGTGTGGGCTGCCGCGAGCAGGCTGCCGGGGCGGGTCATCATGCTCGCCCGATCCATGCCGCCCAGAGCGAGCAGGCGGTCGGCCAGCAGGTCGTCGCCATCCGCCGCGATCTCGGCGGCGGCCAGATTGATCGGTCCCCAGGTCCGGTGGTAGTCGAGAAGGGTGCCGTCCTTGTCGAACAGCACGGCGCGGATTGGCATCGAATGCTCCCGTGTTCGGCTTCCTATAGGCTGGCGGCCTTTGGCGAGGCAAATCGAAACGGCGGGTCGGGGCGAGTTTCCCTTCCAAGCGCCGCATGGCTTCCGATCTTGATCGCTCTCGGTGTCTGCTGTTCCGCTCGCAACCGCACGAGCGGGCTGGTCTTGCGGCGCAGGGAGCGTGGTGCGACCTGTCGAGTGGCTCAAGTCCCACCTGTCGGGTTGTTCATTTCTGCATGACGTCTTTCAGGTTGAATATGTGATTTGTATCGAATCAATTTCTGGAAAGAATCCGGTCATCGACGTTGTTGGAGGCGCGAATGGCCATCTCGAACGTATCCTCATCCTCGTTGGCGCAACCGCCGAAGCCAGGCGCAGCACCGTTGGCGACGCTGGGCTTCAACTCGCTGGACGCACTGGAGACCTACCTTGTCGATGTCGGCAAAAAGGCGACGGAGAAATACAGGGCGGAGTTCCAGAAGGACGGCCATCGGGAGATGACCGTCGACGACCTCAAGGATACCTTGAAGAAGCGCTTCCCAGGCTACACGCTGACCGATACCGAGCCGAAGGAGCCGGTCAAGGGCAAGAACCTGCTCTATATCGACGACACCAATCTCAAGAAAATGGCGACCGATGCCGATTATCGCGCCCGAGTGATGGGCCTGATGGAGCGAGAGTACGCGGGTACCGCCCCGACGCAGATCAGCACTGCCGATGGGACCTTCCGGTCCAACACCACGGGTTCCGTATTCTCGCTCAGCGAGAGCAACGCGTCCGAGGGCGGCATTCCCTATGCTGGCATGTCCACCAGCGAAGGCGTCATCGAGACCGGACCTCGCGATACGCCGCTTCCATCCGACTTTCTCTCCAAGACCAGCACGTCGTCGGCGAGCAAACCCGGCTCGGCCGCATGGCTCAGGGAACTGATCGAGAAGCGGCAGGCCGACAAGGCGGAAGCCGACAAACTTGCCGCCGAAGAGGCGCAAAAGAAAGCGTCGGAGGAACGGGCGGCAAGAAACGGTGTCGACATTGTCGTCTAACTGATCTGATCGGCGCCGCTTGCGCCGGTGCGATGGTTTCGCTAGTCCGGAAAGTCGTCGCCTTCCTGGAGGGGCGCTTCATGACTGACCGGATCGTCACCACTCTCGGCTTCGATGCCGACGACACGCTTTGGCAGAACGAGTGTTTCTTTCGCGACACCGAGGGACGTTTTCTCGATCTGCTCGGCGACTTCGGTGACCGGGCGACGTTGGCGAGCCGGTTGTTCGCCGTCGAGAAGCGAAACATCCCGATCTATGGCTTCGGCATCAAGGGCTTCGTGCTGTCGATGATGGAGACCGCCCTCGAGGTTAGCGACGGCCGGCTGGATCCGTCGGTCATCGCCGGCGTCCTGGCCATGGGGCGCGAGATGCTGAACCATCCGGTGGAGCTGCTGCCGGAAGTGCGTGAGACGCTGGAGGCGCTTTCGGACCAGTATCCGCTGGTCCTGATCACCAAGGGCGATCTGTTCGATCAGGAGCGCAAGCTCGCCGCGTCCGGCCTCGCCGGGCTGTTTCATGCGGTTGAGATCGTCTCCGAAAAATCGGCAGCCACCTATGCTCGCGTGTTCGCGATGCGCGGCAGCGGGCCGGACAGCGGCCTGATGGTCGGCAACTCCCTGCGCTCCGACATTCTGCCGGCGCTTGAGGCGGGAGCCTTTGCGGTCCACATTCCGCACGACCTGACATGGCTCTACGAGCAGGTTGACGAACCCGTCGACCATCCTCGCCTGTTCATCGAGCATCACATTCGAAATGTCGTGAATGTCCTTGAAAAGATTAACGAACATGACCGTGATCGCACACTTTGAATCCGGTCGTTCGCAGGCCCGTCTTGGCGCTTGTCTCTGTTGATTTTTGGCTTCGAGCATTGATTCAAACAGCTCGGTCATCCGTCAGCGTTTTCGCGTAAGTATACCAAAGTCGCGCTTTTGCCTTTGCCAAACGCCACACGCGTGGTAGAGACCACCGCCAACTTCATTCGGTGATGAGTGCTTGCCCCGAGTCGCAAAACGCGATTTCGGACAGGCTTATTTTCATTTCGTCGCCTGCGAGCCCAAGGAGTTGGTCATGGCTTCATTCTTCGTTCCCTCCGCCGGTGGCGATCACGCATTGACGTTCGACGACGTGCTGTTGATGCCGGGCCACTCGGAAGTGCTGCCGGCCGACACCGATGTCCGCACCCGCCTGACCCGCTCCATCGAGCTGAACATTCCGCTGCTGTCGTCGGCCATGGACACGGTGACCGAATCCCGCCTCGCCATCGCCATGGCGCAGGCCGGCGGCATCGGCGTCATTCATCGCAACCTCGACGTCGAGACGCAGGCCGAGCATGTGCGGCAGGTGAAGAAGTTCGAGAGCGGCATGGTGGTCAACCCGGTGGTCATCGGCCCCGAGGCGACGCTGAAGGAAGCGCTCGACCTCATGAAGTCGCACAACATCTCCGGCATTCCGGTGGTGGAGAATGCCGGCGAGGGCAGTCGTACCCACGGGCGTCTGGTCGGCATTCTCACCAACCGCGACGTCCGCTTCGCGTCCGACCCCAACCAGCGGGTCTATGAGCTGATGACGCGGGAACACCTCGTCACGGTGCGCGAGGGCGTCAGCCACGACGAGGCCAAGCGCCTGTTGCACCAGCACCGCATCGAGAAGCTGCTGGTGGTGGATTCGGCCTATCAGTGCGTCGGTCTCATCACCGTCAAGGATATCGAGAAGGCTCGCCTCAATCCCAACGCCGCCAAGGACGACCAGGGCCGCCTGCGCGTTGCCGCCGCCACCACCGTCGGCGACAAGGGACATGAGCGGTCGCAGGCACTGATCGATGCCGGCGTCGACGTGCTGGTGGTCGATACCGCGCACGGGCACTCCGAATACGTGCTGAAAGCCGTAACCAAGGTGAAGAAGCTTTCCAACCATGTGCAGGTGATCGCCGGCAACGTCGCCACCGCCGATGGCGCCAAGGCGCTGATCGATGCTGGCGCCGACGCGATCAAGGTCGGCATTGGCCCGGGCTCGATCTGCACCACCCGCATCGTGGCCGGTGTCGGTGTGCCGCAGCTCACGGCCATCATGGAGGGGGTCTCCGCCGCTCGCGATGCCGGCGTGCCGGTGATCGCCGACGGTGGCATCCGCTTCTCCGGCGACTGCGCCAAGGCGCTGGCGGCCGGCGCCACGGCCTGCATGATCGGCTCCCTGCTGGCCGGTACCGACGAGAGCCCCGGCGAGGTCTATCTCTACCAGGGCCGCAGCTACAAGAGCTACCGTGGCATGGGCTCGGTGGGCGCCATGTCGCGCGGTTCGGCCGACCGGTATTTCCAAGCGGAAGTGCGCGACCAGCTAAAGCTGGTGCCGGAGGGAATCGAGGGGCAGGTGCCCTACAAGGGGCCGCTCGGCTCGGTCGTCCACCAGCTGGTCGGCGGCGTAAGGGCCGCCATGGGCTACGTCGGCGCGAAGACCATTCCGGACCTGCAGGAGAAAGCCCAGTTCGTGCGCATCTCCTCGGCCGGCATGCGGGAGAGCCACGCTCATGACGTGACGATCACCCGCGAAAGCCCGAATTATCCCGGCGCCGCCTGAGACATCGTCTTATAGTGGGCTGACAACACCATCTGGCGGCCGCCGGGCTTGCTCCCGGCGGCCGTCTCATTCATATCTCGGCCACGAGACTAGACGGGCAACCGAAGGATAGTGAGATGAGAGACGGCGGCAGGATCGCGGCGGCGATCGAGGTGCTTGGCGATGTCGAGCGCACGCGGCGACCGGTGCAGGACGCGCTGAAGGATTGGGGGATCACCCATCGCTTCGCCGGGTCGAAGGATCGCAGTGCCATCGGCAATCTTGTGTTCGACGTGTTGCGCCGCCGGGCATCGCTTGCCGCCATCATGGGATCCGACAGCCCGCGTGCGCTGGCACTTGCCGCCGCCGTGCGTCTGTGGGGACGCGGCGTCGAGTCGCTCGAAACCCTCTTTGCCGAAGACAAGTTCGCACCGCCGTCCCTTTCCGAGGATGAACGTAGCGCGCTTTCCGGCGGGACCGTTCCGGCCGATGCGCCTGATTGGGTGAAGGGGGATTACCCGGAGTGGCTGGCCGCCTCCCTGGCCCGCGCTTTCGGCGATCGGGTGGTGGAAGAGGGAGAGGCACTTGCCGGACGCGCCGACGTCGATCTTCGCGTCAACACGCTGAAAAGCGCGCAGGAGCAGGTGCTCGCCGGGCTTACCCATCTCAAGGCGGAACCTTGCCGCTGGTCGCCGATCGGCATCAGGATTCCGGCCGTGGACGGCGATCTCCGGCCCGGCCATGTCTCATCGGATCTCGCCTACAAGAAGGGCTGGTTCGAGGTACAGGACGAGGGCAGCCAACTGGCGGCGCTGATCGCCGCGGCGGGCGGTGGCCGGCAGATCGTCGATCTCTGTGCCGGTGCTGGCGGCAAGACGCTGGCGCTGTCGGCAGCGCTCGGCAACCATGGCCAGATCTACGCCTACGACAGTGACAAGCGACGCTTCGGCGACATCCTCGACCGCATAGACCGATCGGGCAGCCGCAACATCCAGATCCGCGAGCCGCGCCGCGACCAGGACGTGCTTGGCGACCTCGGCGGCAAGAGCGATCTCGTGCTGGTCGACGCGCCCTGCACCGGTTCGGGTACGTGGCGGCGGCGGCCGGACGCCAAGTGGCGCCTGGCGCCGGGAGCGCTGGAGATCCGTCTCAAGGAGCAAGCGGCGGTGCTCGACAACGCGGTGCGGCTGGTGAGGGCCGGAGGGCGCATCGTCTACATCACCTGTTCGGTGTTGCCGGAGGAAAACGAGGCGCAGATCGCCGCCTTCCTCGCCCGCACGCCGGATTTCTCGTTGGGTGACGCCGCCGCCGCCTTCGCCACGGTGACCGGCAAGGACGCGCCGGAGCTCACGCGCCTCCGTCTTGAAGGCGGTGAGGGATCCATGCTTCGCCTCACGCCGGCCCTGACCGGTACCGACGGCTTCTTCGTGGCCATCCTGAACCGGGCGGCCTGATCGCTCAGGCGCTTGCCGGTTCGGCCTCGCCCGGCGCGGTCTTGCGATCGCCCGGGCGGAGCGAGCCGGTCAGTAGCAGGCTGATGAGCAGAACCGGGATGAGGAACATCAGGCCGATCCGGATGCCGAGGAACTCGGCCAGACCGCCGATCACCAACGGGCCGGCCAGGAAGCCGAGCACGTAGATCGCCGAGAGAATGGCGACATTGCCGGCTGCCGTGCCCGGTATCGACGTGACGGCGGTGACCGCCATCGGGAAGGCGGTGGAGATGCCAAGGCCTATCATGCCGAAGGCGATGGCGCCCATCCAGAAATTGCTGGCGACCGACAGCAGCAAGGCGCCGCAGAGGGCGATGGACACGAAGAGGCGCCCGAGTACCACCATGCCGAGGCGTTGGCGCAGCGTGTCGCCCATGAACCGCCCGGCCGACAGCAGAGCGGCGAACACGGCGTAGCCGTAGCCGAGCATGGCGGTGGGCGTTCCCGTCTCGTCACGCAGGAAAATGCCCGACCAGTCGCCCATCGCTCCCTCTGTCACCGCGAACCCGATGCTGAAAATGCAGACCAGGAGCAGGGCCTTCGGCGGAATGTTGAAGAACGATGGCGAGGGGGCGTCAGCGGCGGCCGGCGTCTTGGCCGGTTCTCCCGGCAACTGAAGCCCGGCCCAGACGGCGATCGGCAGCACGACCACCACGGACAGCGCCAGCGCTTCGGTAACGGTCAACCCGAAGGTCGCCAGCGTGGCGCCGACGAAGCTGCCCACGCCGATGCCGACGCTCCAGCAGCCGTGGCACGTGCTCATGATCAGCCGGCCGGCCTCTTCCTCGATGCGCGCCGCCTCGACGTTCATCGCCAGCTCCGCCAGCGCGAGCAGGGCGCCGCAGGACGCAAGGATCAGAAACAGCGACGGAATGTTGAAGGCGAGCCCCGGCAGGGTAAGGATCAAAAGCATGCCGGAGAATGTGCAGATCAGGAGATTGCGGGCGCCGACGGCGTTACAGATCCGGCCGGCGAACGGCAAGATCATCAGGTTGGAGATCGGCATGCCCAGGAGGGCGAGCGCCAGTTGCGCCGGGCTGAGGCCGAGGCCGGCCTGCACCTCGGGAATGCGCGACAGCCAGTTCCCGAAGACGAGCGGCTCCAGGAAGAAAAGCAACATGATCAGGCGGACTTGGGTCATCGCATCACCGGGCGAAAAGGAACGGAGTTAGAATCGATTCAAACGGACATTTAGCGCCAATCCCGGGCTTATGCCAGATGGGAAAGAGCGGTGGTCGGTTTCAACGACGATACTGGCGAATCGCGCGGACCGGATGTGTCAGCAGGCGCGCCAGAGGTCAGTTCCCACCATCAGTCGATGGCGATGACGACGTGTCCGGCGTCGAACAGGGCAAAGGCGGGATTGCCCTCCTTGAGGGACAGGGCCTCGGCCGAGCGGGCGGTGATCGAAGCCGCGAGGGACTTGCCGCTTCCGACATCGAGAACGACCTCGGCATTGACCGTGCCGAGCTCGATGCGGGCGACGCGGCCGGCGATGCGGTTGGCGACCGAGACGGCCGGCGGCTCGGTTCCCGGTGCGATCATCACGAAAGGTGCCTTGATGAGGAGGATGGCCTCCCGGCCGACGACCAGCCCCAGGTCTCTCAGGCTGCCGGCGGTGACGGTAGCATGGATGGTCGTCTCGCTCGACACGGCCACCGCGACATCGGCGTTGAGGGTATCGGCTTCGATGGAGACGATGGTGCCCCGGAGAACGTTGCGTGCCGAAGTCCGCATGAAATACCCCGAAAAGAGGTTGAGAGGAGAAATGCCGGTGCCGGCGAGGTCGGGCTCGATCAGGCGGACCACGCGCGCCATCTCGGCTTCCATGCGGCGATAGGCCTCGATCACCTTGGCTCCGGCCGGGGTGAGGCTGGCGCCGCCGCCGGCCCTGCCGCCGGTTCGGGTATCCAGCATCGGTTGGCCAAACAGGTTGGCGAGAGCATCGAGCCAGTCCCAAGCGGCTTTGTAGGTGATGCCGACCGCCTTCGCGCCAGCCGAAATGCTGCCCTCGCGGGCAACGGCCTCCAGCAGGCGAATGCGATCGCCGCTGACCGACGAGCCGTCGCGCTTGAGGGTGATCGAGGCATTGATCGGCATCGGGACCGTTCCTTCATGCAGCGCACTTGATCGGCCGCGCGCAGGCGCCGGTCATCCGCTTCCTTTTATCCCGGAGCGACGGCGAGGGGAAATCAATCGCCTCATTCGGCGGCAAGCGCGTCCCTGAGCCGACGGATGACCTTGGCGCGCGCCTTTTCGTCGGCCGCCTTGCCGATTTCCGCCTGGATGTCGAGAAGAAGTCCCTGGAAATCGTTGTGCCAATCGGTACGTCCGAGCTGTCTCGGCTCGAGGCGTGGCTTCCGCGTGGTATCGACGATTTCGACGGCGGCGGCGTGATCGAGCCGATAGGAGGCGTCAAGACGCGGGTCGACGAGGCGTTCGAGCGGCAGGCTGTCGGCAAGCCGGGCCCGCAGGCCCTCGATCGCCTTCTCCTCGCCATGCACCATGAACACGGTGCCGCCGATCGGCAGGCGTTTCTTGAGCCAGGTGGCAAGTTCCGGTCCGTCGGCGTGGCCGCTGTAGAGATCGAGCTTGCGAATGCGGGCGTGGACCTCGATCTGCTCGCCTCTCATGCGAACCACCGGAGCGCCGTCGGAGAGCAAGCGCCCCAGCGTGCCGGCCGCCTGGTAGCCGACCAGCAACACCGTCGCCTCCGGGCGCCACAGCCAGTTGCGCAGGCGGTGGCGAATGCGGCCGGCTTCGCACATGCCGGACGCCGAGATGACGATATGAAAACCGTGCATCTGGTCGAGCGCCATCGACTGCTCGACGCTTTCGGTGAAGCGGACGTAGGGCGAGGCAAATGCGCGCAGCAGGAGACCGCCGTTGTCGAGGCTTCTGGCGTAGGAGCGGAAGATCTGGCTCGCCCGGTTGGCAAGCGGAGAATCGATGATGACGGGGCAGGGCGGCAGTTCGCCAGTCTCGAACAGATGGACCAGATCGGCCAGCAGCTCCTGCGTGCGTTCGACGGCGAAGGAGGGAATCAGCAGGACGCCATCGGGATTGATGGCCGCCTTGACCAAGGCTCTGAGCGCCGCCCGGCGACGGGTCTCCGTCACCTCCTGCCGGTCGGTGTCGCCGTAGGTCGATTCCATCACCACGTGATCCCAGCCGGTTGGCGCCTCGGGGCTTGGTTGCAGCAGCTTGTTGTCCGGGCCGAGATCGCCCGAGAACAGGATCCGCATCGGCTTTCCGTTACCGGCCGTTTCAAGTTCGACCGACGCCGAGCCGAGCAGGTGGCCGGCATTCCACAGGCGGAAGCGGATGCCCGGTGCCGCTTCGCACCAGTCGCCAAGCCGCGTCGGCCGCATCTGTTTCACCGCCTCCAAAGCGTCGAGCAGCGAATAGATCGGTGTCACTTCCTGCCGCCCCCGGCGCTTGTTGCGCCGATTGAGCTGTTCCACTTCCATTTCCTGGATGTGGGCGGAATCGGGCAGCATCACCTTGCAGAGATCGACGGTCGGCGCCGACGCGAAGATGTGGCCGGTGAAGCCATCCTTCACGAGCTTCGGGACGAGGCCGGAGTGATCGATGTGGGCATGGGTCAGAATCAGTGCGTCGATGGTGCGGGGATCGAACGGGAAGGCGCGATAGTTGAGCTCCTTCTCGGTTTTGGAGCCCTGGAACATGCCGCAGTCGATCAACACGCGATGCCCGCCGGATTCGATCATGTGGCAGGATCCGGTGACGGTTTCGGCGGCACCGTGGAATGTGATGACGGGCTGGGTGGACATGGGGACACCTCGAAGGAAACGACCGGATCGCTTGCCGGCGCTTCCTTGATACTGGGGTGTTCGTGCGGCTTGGCAAGGGCGGACGGCTGCGCCTTAAGGCCAACCTCGGCTCGTTAGGCTTTACGGAGCCTTAGCCTCCGTGTGGGAAAATAGGAGCATGTCGCGGAAGTTCCCACCCGTGACAGGAGGACGACATGGCGACCGCTCCAAGAATCGACCGCGACGAAGCGGAGCCTACGGCCGCGCCGGCACGGCCGGGCCGCATCGCGCATCTGCCTTTTCCCCTGTTCTCGGCGCCGATGGGCATCGGCGGCCTCGGTCTCGCCTGGCGAGAGGCGACGGCCTATTTCGGAGTGCCGGCCTTCCCGGGCGAAGCGCTGCTTTCGGTGGCGGCGTTGGTGTGGGTGCTGCTCACCCTTCTGCACATCTGGCGCGAGATCCGCCATCCGCGCGCCCTCTTCGCCGATCTCGCCCATCCGGCCCGTGCCGCCTTTGCCGGTGCCTTCACCATCGGCCTGATGATGATCTCCGCCATGCTGATCCCGATTCAGCCCGGCGCCGCCTTCTGGGCTTGGGTTGTCGCCGTGTCGCTGCATCTCCTCGTGGCGCTCCTGACCGTGCGGGGCCTGATGCTGACGCCCCGCAACGACCCGATGTCGCTGATGCCGCCGACGTTGATTCCGCTGGTCGGCATGTTGCTGGCTCCGGTGTTCGGCGTGCGGCTTGGTCTCGTCATGCCGTCGTGGTTGCTGTTCGGCATCGGCATGATCTTCTGGCTGACCGTGCAGCCCCTGCTGTTCCAGCGCATTGCCGCCGGGCCGGCCTTTCCGGAGAAGCTGAAGCCGACGCTGGTCATCTTCCTGGCACCGCCGTCCGTCGGCTTCCTGTCGCTGGTGGCGCTCGAAGGTAAGGTCGACTGGCCGGCGCTGGCGCTGTTCGGCTACGCCGCCTTTCTGGCGATCGTGTTCCTCACCATCCTGCCGCGCTTCCTGAGGGCGCCGCTTGCGCTGTCGTGGTGGAGCTACACATTTCCGGCGGCGGCTTTCACGGTGGCCCTGTTCACGCTGGTGCGGGCCTACCCCTTTCCCTTCGCCGACTGGCTTTTGTGGGCGCAACTTTCCATCGCCTCGCTCCTCGTTCTCGTGGTGGTGCTGGCGACGTTGCTCGGCCTGGCGAACGGCAAGCTGTTCGTTTCCGACTGAGCGGTCACCCGGACGAGATTGGTCGTTGCTTATAGGTAATTGAACGGATATGGCTGCGAGAGCCCTCAGGCTTTCTCGGAGCCCTCCATGGTCAAGTCCATCATCATCGATACCGATCCGTCGCCGGACGATGCCGTCGCCTTCCTCATGGCGCTCGGCTCGCCCGACGAACTCGAGCTTCTCGCCATCACCACCGTCGGCGGCAACGTGCCGCTTTACCATACGACGCGCAACGCCTTGAAAGCGCTGGAGCTGGTGGGGCGGCAGGCCGATGTGCCCGTTTATGCCGGCGCCGCCGGGCCGATGGTGCGGACGCTCGAGACGGCCGAATATGTACACGGCGAGACCGGTTTCGAGGGCTACGACCTGCCCGAGCCGGTGGCGACGGCGTCCGACGGTTTCGCACCCGACAAGATCGTGGACATCGTCATGTCCCGGCCGGAAAAGACGGTGACGCTCTGCTGTCTCGCTCCGCTCACCAACATCGCGCTCGCCATGGCGCGGGAGCCGCGGCTGGCGGCTCGTCTCGAGGGCATCGTGCTGATGGGCGGCGCGCGCTCGGAGGGTGGCAACGTCACCCCCGCGGCCGAGTACAACATCTACGTCGACCCCGAGGCGGCGAAAAAGGTGTTCGAGTGCGGCGCGCCGATCGTCATGATCCCACTCGACTGCACGCACACGGCGCTCACCAAGAAGCCTCGCCTCGACAAGCTGCGCGCCAAGGGCGGGCCGCACATGGAAGCCTTCTATCACCTTCTCGAGTGGAACAAGCGGTTCGACGAGAAGGCCTGGGGCATGGACGGCGGGCCGCTGCACGACCCCACCGTGACCGCCTACCTCTTGAAGCCCGATCTGTTCGGGGGCCGTCTGGTCAATGTCGAGATCTCCTGCGACGAGCTGACGCGCGGCATGACCGTCGTCGACTGGCATTCGGTGACGAACCGGCCGAAGAACGCCCTGGTGCTGACCGAGATCGACGCAGACGGCTATTTCGATCTGGTGATCGAGCGCCTCTACGCCGCGCGCAAGAGCTGAGGACGCAGCTTCGGCCGATTGCCGTCAGGCGGGGGTGCGGGTGGCAATCCGGCGGATCAGCGCCAGCGCCTCGCCCGGCGGCTTTCGTTCGACGCGGCGGTACTCCCGCCCGTCGAGCGTGCGTGCGATGAGTCCGGCGTCGATCATGGCGCGGCGGATGAGGGCATGGTCGCCGAAACGATGATTGTTGCGGATGGCCAGACTGATATCGAACTCGCTATAGACGGCCCCCGCCTGTAGGCGCGACCAGAGCACCCAAAGCGCAAGGCACTGATGGCTGTAGCGCGATGGCCAGCGCAGGAACTGCCCCTCGGTGTCGAAGTGCCCGGCCACGCGCTCCACCAGGGCGTGATCCACCGGTTCCGGTGTCGAGAGCGGTTCGCCAAGGCGCGTCTCAGCCGCCGTGGCGGCGCGGAAGTGCTGGAAATTGCGATAGCCGACCGCACGGGTCAGCATGTTGAGCAGCTGAACATGGCCGGGCTTGCCGTCGATCAGGGTCAGTTCGCGGCCGAGCGCTTTTGCAAGGGCCGATACGTCGGGTATCGTCAGCGGTAGGATGTCTCTGGGCATGGCTTATCCTCGCACGTGCCGATCATCGCTGATTGTCGCTGGTCGCTGGCTTGCGGCGGGGCACGAGAGGAGTGTCCGTCGACTTCCGATGGGAACTGGCAGGTTTAGCTTCCCCTGAGGGACAGCGACGCCTTGGTGAACTGCCGACCGAGGCTTTCCTTAGCCCTGATCGCTACCGGAAACAAGCAGGTCGCCGTTCGCCTCCGGACGTAAGACCTGACCTTGGCCGCGCATCATGGAAGCCAACTGGTCGGCGTCCATCGGCCGGCCAAGGGCGAAGCCCTGCAAAGTTTGGCAGCCGAGGTCCCGAAGGATATCCGCCTGTTCCATGGTTTCGACGCCCTCGGCGACCACGCCGATGCCCTGCGTGCGTCCGATCTCGACGATCGCCCGGATGAGCTGGCGTTGCGCGACCGAGGAAGCCACCGTGGCGGTCAGTTGGCGGGCAATCTTGAGACGTTTCGGCTGCAGGCGCATCAGGCTGACGATCGAGGCATAGCCCGTTCCGAAGTCGTCGATCTCTATGTCGATCCCGAGCTTCTTGAGGCTGCGAATGTTCTCCGAAACGACTTCGTCGCTGTCATCCAAGTAGATCGCCTCGGTCAGCTCGAAGGCCATCGCTCCCGGTTCGATCCTCATCGCTTCGATCGTCTCGATCAGGCGTTCGTTGCGCAGCCGGCCCATCGACACGTTGACGGCGATTCTCGGCACCCTCAGGCCGGCGGCTACCCAGCGCCGCCGGTCGGCGAGGGCCGTCTCCAACACGAGATGGTCGAGAACGGGCAGGGCGCTGATGTCCTCCGCCACTCCGATGAAGCGGGCGGGCGCGATCATTCCTTCCGTCGGATGATTCCAGCGGATCAGGGCCTCAAGGCCAACGATCTCGCGCGTCGACGCGTCGAACTGCTGCTGGTAGTGGGCGGTGAACTGGCTTTCCTCTATGCCCGTCAGAACCTCGTCGGCCAGGCGCTTGGCGCTGACCACCTCGGCTTCCAGCGCCCGGGTGAAGAACTCGAAGCGATTGCGGCCAAGCTTCTTTGCCCGATAGAGGGCGATGTCGGCATCGATCAGGAGTTTGTGCGACTGGCTCTTGCGAGGTCCGGAGCAGGCGATGCCGATCGACAGCCCGCTGCGGCAACGAACCTCGCCGAGGTCGATCGGATGACGGAAGCCGGCGATCAGCTCGCCGGCCAGCGCTCGGGCCAGTTCTTCCGGCTCGTCGCTGATGCAAACGGCCACGAACTCGTCGCCGCCGATGCGGGCTACGATGTCGTCGGGACGGAACACGGCGCGCATCAGGTCGGCGGCATGCTGGAGAAGGCGGTCGCCCGCCGCGTGTCCATACGCGTCGTTGACCTGCTTGAAGCGGTCGAGATCCATGTGGAGGATGGCGATCCGGTCCGCCGTTGTCCCGATCTCGGAATCGAGACGGCTCAGATGGTCCATGAGATAGCGGCGGTTGGGCAGCCCTGTCAGCTCGTCGTGCAGCGAGGTGTGACGGACGCGCCGGTTGGCTTCCTCCAGTTGGGCGTTGCGGGCCTCGGCGAGCCTCTTGGCTTCGCTGAGTTCGTCGAGGTTGCGGCGGCGCTCGGCATAGAGATGGCCGGTGATCAGGATCGGGAATACGACGAGCGCGCCGATCAGGGCGATCATCAGCCGGAAGGCCGCCGTGTTGGGCGGCGCCGGCCAGCCGCCCTTCGGCGTGGCGGCGAGCTGCCATGTGCCGCCGGGAATGCTGACCATCGTGACAAGCGGGTTGTGCGTCAGCACGTCTTCCGAACCGAAGAAGACCTCGCCGTCGGCGCCCTTTCCGTCACGGCCGCGTATGGTGAGGTCGAGATCGAAATCGGCGGCGGTTATTCCGCTGTTGGCATAGAGGTGGTCGACATCGATCACCGCCGAGACGATGCCCCAGAACACTGGCGGTCCGCTTGGCTGATCGAGCAGAACCGGGAAACGGCCGACGATGCCCACGCCCCCCTGAACCAGCTCAAGCGGGCCGGCCAGCACGAGATTGCCGGTCGCCTTGGCCCTGAGGACATTATCGCGCTGGCTCGGCGTCTTCATGTAGTCGAGGCCCATCACCTTCTCGTTGCCGAGGAGCGGATGGACCATGCCGACGACCATGTCCGGGGCGGCGGCGATCAGGCGAAGATCGGATCCGGTTTCGAGGAGATGCTCGACGAGAACGGTGAACTCGCTCTTGTCCAGTGTCGGGCGAGTGGCGAAGGCGGCTACAACACCTCGGCCGATCTGGATGTCTCGGCTGATGTTGCCCTCAAGGCGCGCACGAATGACCGACAGACGATCGGCGACGGTCGCCCGTGCGTGTTGTTCGAACAACTGATGGTTCTGGTAGTCGGCGAGCAGGCCCAGCAGTCCGACGGCGACGAGGGCGATCAAGGCCGGCAAGCTCGCGGGCCGGAGAACCAATCCGTTCACGCGGCGCAAAACCCGAAGCAACCCGCCAGCAGCCATCGTCTGCATTCCATGAGGAGACGCTACTTCTGTATAAGCCAGATTTTCCTTTTGTAATTATTACTAGCGCAGCAAATGCTTCTTCCGGTTGAAGAATCCCCAGGATCACCCAAACTTGGCGGCTTCAGCCGAGCCAGCCGGCCAGGTCAGCCAACGCGCGACGGCAGATTGCCTGTCGTTTGGCTATGGTCTTCTCGTTGCCGCGCAGCCGCCGGCCGGGCTCCTTGGGCACCTCGACGGGCGGGAAGAGCCCGAAGTTGACGTTCATCGGCTGGAAGGAGCGTGGTGCGCCCTCCGCCTCTGTGGAGATATGGCCGCCGGTGATGTGGCCGAGAAGTGCGCCAAGCGCCGTGGTTGGCGGCGGAGGGACGGCCGCGGTGCCCAGCCGCTCGGCGGCTGCGAAGCGCCCGGCCAGGAGGCCGATCGATGCCGACTCGACATAGCCCTCGCATCCGGTGACCTGGCCCGCGAATCTGAGACGCGGGGCAGCCTTGAGGCGGAGTACCGGATCGAGCAGACGCGGACTGTCGAGATAGGTATTGCGGTGGAGACCGCCGAGGCGAGCGAACTCGGCTTTCTCAAGCCCCGGAATCATCCTGAAGACGTCGGCCTGGACACCATATTTGAGCTTCGTCTGGAAGCCGACCATGTTGTAGAGCGTGCCGAGCGCATTGTCCTGGCGGAGCTGGACGATGGCGTAGGACTTCACCGTGGGATTGCGCGGATTGGTGAGGCCGACCGGCTTCATCGGGCCGTGGCGCAACGTTTCCCGGCCGCGTTCGGCCATCACCTCGATCGGCAGGCAGCCATCGAAATACGGTGTCTTCTCGAAATCCTTGAACTCGGTCTTGTCGCCGGCAAGCAGCGCATCGATGAAGGCTTCGTACTGCTCTTTGTCCAGCGGACAGTTGATGTAGTCCGCTCCGGTGCCGCCGGGGCCCGGCTTGTCGTAGCGCGACTGGAACCAGGCCTTGTCCATGTCGATGCTGTCGAAATGGACGATCGGAGCGATCGCGTCGAAGAAGGCAAGCGAAGCGGCCCCGGTGGTGGCGCGAATGGCGTCGGCCAGCGCCGGTGAGGTGAGTGGCCCGGTGGCCACGATCACATCGCCCCAGCTCTCGGGCGGCAGTCCGTCCACCTCTCCCTCGGCGACGGTGACGAGCGGGTGGGCGCGTAGCGCAGCGGTGATCTTTTCAGAGAATCCGTCCCGATCGACAGCCAGTGCGCCGCCGGCGGGAACCTTGTTGGTGTCGGCCGAGGCCATGATCAGCGAGCCGGCGCGGCGCATCTCCTCGTGAAGCAGGCCGACGGCATTGTTTTCGTGGTCGTCGGAGCGGAAGGAGTTGGAGCAGACCAGTTCGGCAAAGCCACCGGTCTTGTGCGCTTCGGTACCGCGATGCGGCCGCATCTCATGGAGGACGACCGGAATGTCGCGGGAAACGAGTTGCCAGGCGGCTTCCGAACCGGCGAGGCCGGCGCCGACGATATGAATGGGGGCATGGGACTGATTGGTCATGGCGGGGGATTAGCACGTCCGCCGGGCATATGCAGCGCTTTTCCTGATGCTCAGGCCACGGCTCGCATGTGCGGAACACCCCAAAATGCAAACGCCCACCGGGGGAGGAGATCCGGTGGGCGCTGCAATTTTCTGTAGACGGCATGGGAGGAGGTATGCCGCTACAGCTAACCTGCGATGCGGGAGGAGGAGCATCGCAGGACGGCCGTAGCAAGGGAGGAGGATTGCTACGACCAAACCGACGTTGCCCAGGGAGGAGGAAGGGCAGGTCGGTACTCACAAAACCGGCGAAATGGTCCTGGGAGGAGGAGGGGACCATCATCGCCTAAGAGAAAGATGGGGGAGGAGGACCATCTTTCCAAGACACCGGCCGGAGGGAGGAGGAACCGGCAGGGTGTCTATCAGGGTCGCCGCGGAACTGGGAGGAGGATAGTTCGGCTGGCGAGCCTAATTTCGAGGGTTCAGAGCGTGGCCTTGCGGGCGACGTTCGAGATTTCACCGCGGGAGATGCCCAGGTCGGCAAGCTCGCGGGTGCTCAGACGAGACAGCTCGCGGTAGGTCTCCTGGTACTTGCGGTAGGAGCGGAGCTTGTTGACAACGGTGTCCAGCATTTCATCATCCATTCGGGTTGTGAGGCGCTGCGCTCTTCAGTCTGTTGTCTGCTGCGCTTCGCTCTCGACACCCCGATAATTAGGGGAACGAGGCATGCGGGGCTAGAGGGGGGCTTGCATGTCAGGAATGCAGTTTTCGCGCAGCAGCATTCAGAGCCGCCCTGGAACGTCGTCCACAGTTTCGAATGCGGCCGAAATACGACTTTCGACGGAGGTGGGGTCGCATATTTGCCGTCATTTGGTTTGAGTGAGGTGAAATTTGAGGTGATAAACTCAAAAACCGCGCAATGCTGCGATGCAGCAAAAACCTTGTCTAAAACCCACCGAAAGTTTTTTTGAATGTCCGTGGCGGTTATGGAAAGGGATGCGGGCTTTGGAAAGTCTCAAAAGTCTCTACGCAAATGCCCGGATGAACCTGAATCGGTTTTATTGCTGTGGCGTGAACTTGCCATTCTGGCTTGAATCGTTTTCGCCCAACCCTCAGTCCGTGTATGGACGATGGTCTGGATATGACACCGTTGTCATGGACGATTCTGCCGAAATCACTGGCTGTGCCTAGGTGGAAACCCACTCACCGGCTTTCGAAGTTCGGGGGGCGATGTCCTGGGAGGGCTCAAGGCTCGACGGAGATACGCACCGCCGACGGCCCGTATTGTCTCACCAGGGCGAACAGAGCCTTGGCGTTGTCCGGGTGCAGGCGAACGCAGCCATGCGAGGCCGGCTTGCCGAGGCGCTTGATATATGGCGTCGCGTGGATCGCGTAGCCTTCATGAAAGAATATCGAGTGCGGCATCGGCGCGTTGTCGTATTTGCGGGAGTGCCACATGACGTGCATGCGATAGGGCGTCCAGAACCCGGTGGGCGTGACGTAGCCGCGCCCGGCCGTCGATACCTTCCAGGTGTGGGCGACCTTGCCTCGAACGAGGACGGTCATGGTCTGCGAGGAGATGTCGACGCGGACCAGAACCTTCGGACCAAGGGCATGCCGCGTTGTCGGGCCGGAGCCGAGCGCTTCGGCGATGTCGGCGGCGGGCAATACCGTCATTGCCAACTGGTCGGTGCGGTCGTTCGATGCCAGAGACGGTCGCATCGGGACGTTGTCAAAGCCGGGCTGATCGTCCGTCGCGGCCATTGCGGGTGCCGCCATGGTCAGACACACGGACAATCCCAACAGGGCGAAGGCGCGATACATGACATCCCCCGTAAAGATGCGGACCACTATTGCACGCAAGCGTTAATTGATTATGGTCAGGGAGGTCTTTGCGGAACTCATTGCTTTTTAGCCATTTTCCCGGGGTGTTGCAGCGTCCTGCGCTAGGATGGAAGCGCTGTTCGGGCCACGGGGCTGGCGAGCCGATACGCATCGAGCGTTCAGGGAGCCGGGAATGTCCATTTTCCTCGTTGGCCTCGTCCTTTTCGTCGGAATCCATTCCGTCTATATCGTCGCGCCCGGCGTTCGAGAGGCGGCTATCGCCCGCATCGGCTACAATCCCTGGCGAGGCATCTATTCTCTGGTCTCCCTCGCCGGGCTCGTTCTTCTCATCTACGGCTATGGTCTCGCCCGACAGGATCCCGTTCTGTTGTTCGAGCCGCCGGTGTGGGCGCGCGATTTCGCTTTCGTGCTGATGGCGGTGGCGTTGCCATTGCTCGTGGCCTCCTTCTTTCCGGTCGCCACGCGCATCGGCCGCTTCGTGCGCCACCCGATGCTGATGTCGGTGACGCTATGGTCGGTCGCCCATGCGTTGGCGATCGGAACGCTCGCCGGAGTGCTGCTCAGCGCTGTCTTCTTTATATGGACGCTGGCGGCTCGGTTTTCCTTGATCGCTCGGCCGATGACGGCGTCGTCGACCGCGCCGCCCGAACCGATGAACGACTGGATCGCCGTGGCGATCGGCCTTGCCGTTTGGGCGGCGCTGATGTTCGTGCTGCACGACTGGCTGATCGGCATGCCTTTGCTGTGAGGGGGGCTCGGCGCTGTCCGCATGAAGAGGTGGCGTCGCCGCGAAAAACGCTGTAAACGGCGTCGATGAGTTGCGCTGGCAGAGGTTGGCGCAGGCCGTGTATGGGTGGCGACCGAGAGGTCGCGAGCCGATAGTTGGGTAGAAGATGTCTGATATTTTCGACGAAGTCGGCGAAGATCTGCGCCGCGACCGGCTGACGGGCCTGTGGAAGCGGTACGGCTGGGTTCTTTACGTGGTTGCCGGCCTTATCGTCGCGGGTACCGCTGCCTGGCGCGGCTATGATTACTGGGCGACCAGCCGTGCCAACGCGGCCGGCGACGCCTACTCGCAGGTGCTGGCCTCGGTAAAGGCCGGGGATCACAAGGCGCTTGCCGAGTCGCTCGCGGTCTATGGCTCCGGTGCGCCGAAGCAGTATCAGGTGCTGGCACGCTTCCGCGCCGCTTCGGAACACGCGGCGATGGGGGAGATGGACAACGCTCTTGCCGCTTTCGAGGATCTGTCCAAGACTTCGGGCGTCGATCAGCCGTTGCGCGACCTCGCCGCCGTTCGCGCCGCGCTGATCGCCGTCGATCGGGAAAGCCTCGACCAGATCAAGGCGCGCGTCGACATCTACAACAACGATATCTCCCCCTGGCGTCATGCAGCGCGCGAGATCGTCGCCCTCGCGGCCGTTCGCGCCGAGGATTGGAAGCTGGTCGGCGAGGAAGCCCGGAAGCTCACCGACGATCCGACGACCCCGTCGGGTGCCCGTAACCGGGCGCGCGTCCTGAGCGATCTTGCGACCTCGGAAGCCGGAAACGGCGACAGCGGAGCGGCTGGATGATGGTTTTCCCGCGCCTTTCCTCGGTGGCTTTCGCATTGGTCGTCACCATGACGCTCGGCGGGTGCGGCTCGGATTCGGCGATGGACTCGCTGTCTTCGCTCAACCCGTTCAAGAAGGATCAGCCGGTCGCCGAGGGCAATCGCACCTCGATTCTGGCCGTGTCCGATCCGACCCGGGGCGTGACCAACGGCCGGGCGACTATTGGCGCGGCGACGGCGCTTGCCGCGTGGTCTCAGCCCGGCGGTACGGCGACCAACGATCCCGGCAACGTCGCCGGTGCCCTGCAAGGCGTGCACTACTGGTCGATCAAAGGCGGCAAGTCCGGCTTCGGCAATGGCATGATGGGGCTTTCCACCAGCAAGGGGCGCGGCATCTCGGCGCGTCCGGTGGCGGCCGATGGCATCGTTTACGTCTATGATTCCGCCGGTGTCGTTTCCGGGTTCAAGGTGGCCAACAGCGGCGCCACCTGGCACGTCGGCGTTTATCCCTCCGGCGCGCGCGATCCGGTCGGCGGCGGTGGTTTGGCCGTTGCGGGTGGTCGCGTCTACGCGGCGACCGGATACGGCGAGCTTCTGTCGATCGATGCGGCGACCAGTTCGATCCTGTGGCGCGTGAAGCTCGATGCGCCGGCTCGTTCGGCGCCTGCGGTGGGCGGCGGCAAGGTCGTCGTCACGGCCCAGTCGGGCGTGGTCCAGGCCTTCGATGCGGCGACGGGTGCCTCCGGCTGGCGCGCCTCGACCGAGGTTTCGGGCGCCGCTCTCGCCGGTGCCGGCAGCGCCGCGATTTCCGCCGACACCGTCGTGGTCGCCGGGTCGACCGGCCAGATCCAGGCTTTCGATCTCGCCACCGGCAACGTCAAGTGGCAGGCCTCGATCACCGGCAGCGGCTCGATTTCGGCCATCACCGGACTTCGGGATGCTTCGGCGAGCCCGGTGATCCATGGCGACGCCGTTTACGCCACGGGCATCGGCGGCGCTCTGGTCGCTCTCGATCTCAAGACCGGCGACGTTCGTTGGCAGCAGCCGATCGGCAGTGCCGAGACGCCTGTTGTCTCCGGCGGCAGTCTGTTTCTGATCGATCTCGAGAACAGGATGATCGCCATCGACCTCAAGACCGGCAAGGTGATCTGGTCGCAAACGCTGCCGCTGAAGCCGTCCTCGAGCCGCAAGGGCTCGTGGGCCGGTCCGGTGATGGCGGGCGGCAAGCTGTGGGCCACGTCCAACGATGGCCGCATCGCTTCGGTAGATGCCGTCACTGGCGCGCTCGGCGTCACCACCGAAATTGGATTTAGCGGTGCGATTGCACCGATCCTAAGCTCTGGCAAGATGATGGTTCTTGCCGGAGACGGTACGCTCATCGCCGTGAACTGATCGCGGCGCCATAGGACAAAAGGACGGGCGGCGGCGGATCGGTTTGATCCGGCGCCGCAATGTCTATTGAAGGAAGTCTCGACCATGCCCGCGCAACCGACCGTCGCTCTTGTCGGCCGCCCGAATGTCGGCAAATCAACCTTGTTCAATCGCCTCGTCGGCAAGAAGCTGGCGCTGGTCGACGACACGCCCGGCGTGACGCGCGACCGCCGCGTCGGCAGCGGCCGGCTTGGCGATCTGACATTCCAGGTGATCGATACCGCCGGCCTCGAGGATGCCGATCCGGATTCGCTTGAGGGCCGTATGCGCGCCCAGACGGAGACGGCGATCCGCGAAGCCGACGCCATCCTGTTCCTCTACGATGCGCGGGCCGGCATCACGCCGCTCGACAAGCATTTCTCCGACATGATCCGCCGGATGGATCGTGAAGTGATCCTGGTGGCCAACAAGGCCGAAGGGCGCGGCGTCCAGCCCGGATTGATGGAGGCTTACGAGCTCGGCCTCGGCGAGGCGATCGCCATTTCGGCCGAGCACGGCGAGGGCATGGCCGACCTCTACGACGCTCTGCGCGACGCGCTCGAGGGGCGCCTCGGTTTTGCCGAACCGGAGAGCGAGGAGGCGGTGGTCAACCTCGACGTCGACGAGGAGGGCAATCTCGTCCGTCCGCAGGAACAGCGGCCGCTGCGCGTCACCGTCACCGGACGGCCGAACGCCGGCAAGTCGACGCTGATCAACCGCATGATCGGCGAGGAGCGGCTGCTCACCGGGCCGGAGGCCGGCATCACCCGCGATTCCATTTCGGTCGACTGGGTGTGGCGCGACCGCGAGGTGAAGCTGTTCGACACCGCGGGCCTTCGTCGCAAGGCGCGCGTGCAGGAGAAGCTGGAGAAACTGTCGGTGGCCGACGCGCTTCGGGCCATCAAGTTCGCCGAGGTGGTGGTCGTTCTGCTCGACGCCACCATTCCCTTCGAGAAGCAGGATCTTCACATCGTCGACCTGATCGTACGCGAGGGCCGAGGGTTGGTGATCGGCCTCAACAAGTGGGATCTGGTCGAGGATCGCGCCACCAAGCTCAAGGAGCTGCGGGAGGAATGCGAGCGGCTTCTGCCGCAGGTCCGTGGCGTGGAGCTGGTAACGCTCTCCGGCCTCAACGGCCAGGGCCTCGACAAGCTGATGCAGGCGGTGGTGCGCGCCTATGACGTCTGGAACACGCGCATTTCCACCGGGCGCCTCAATCGCTGGCTGACCAGCCTCATCGAGCATCATCCGCCACCGGCCGTGGCCGGCCGCCGCCTGAAGATCCGCTACATCACTCAGGCCAAGACGCGGCCGCCGATGTTCGTCATTTTTGGCTCCCGCCCGGATGCCATGCCAGAGAGCTACATGCGCTATCTCGCCAACGGGCTCAGGGAAACCTTCAGCATGCCCGGGACGCCGATCCGCGTTCAAATGCGCTCCGGCGGCGACAATCCTTACGACAAGAAGGACTGATCGGGGAGGGAAGGTCACTTCTCGGTGACATCGGCGCGAAGTCGTTGCGCCTTCCGGATGGCAGTAGGAGTGTCATCCGGCCTCCGGGAGGGGCGCCGCGCATTGCGCGGGCTCTCCTGGCGTATTCCTCTCTTTCGGAACTGCCTTCATGCTTCTCGAGAAACTCAACTGGCGCTACGCCACCAAGAAGTTCGACCCGACGCGCACGGTCCCGCAGGACAAGATCGACCGGATCGTGGAGGCTGCCCGCCTCGCGCCGACGTCGAGCGGACTGCAACCCTACGAGTTGCTGGTCATCACCAACCCCGACGTCAAGGCGAAGATCCTGCCGATCGCCAGCGGCCAGGCGCAGGTCGTCGAAGCGTCGCACCTGCTGGTGTTCGCCGCCTGGGATACCTACACGGCCGATCGCATCAACGAGGCCTTCGACTTCGTCGTCGAAGAGCGCAAGCTTGATGGCGAGCGGCTCACCAACTGGAATGCCTACCGGCAGCGGCTGCTGTCCGCCTATGTGCCGCGCGACGCCCGCACCAATTTCGAGCATGCGGCACGCCAGGCCTATATCGGCTTCGGTCTTGCCATCGCCGAGGCGGCGATGCTGGAAGTGGACGCAACGCCGATGGAGGGCTTCGATGCCGAGGCGCTCGATGCGTTGCTCGGCCTTCAAGCGCGCGGTCTGCGGTCGGTCACGATCCTGCCGCTCGGATATCGCCAAGCCGACAAGGACTGGCTCGTGAACCTCAAGAAGGTTCGCCGGCCGAAGGAAAGGTTCGTCACCGAGATCAACTGACGCGTATTTCGGGACGGTTCGGGACGTCCTTTGTGCCCCTTAGAGGCATGGACGTCCCGCATTCGTGGCGAAGTTTAGGCAAGGTTTTCCACCGCTTGGTCGAAGCCACCAAAAAGCCCGAATAATCTGTTGATGTGAAAGGGTAAATTTACCCGAGACGATGGCTGTTGACGGGGGCTGGTCGCGATGGCTTCCACCGTCAGAATCGGCTAGAACGAAGCATATCCGGCAGTCCCGGCCGCAGAAGGACGAAGCCTTGTCCGGCCAGGAGTTAAAACCGCAAAGACAATCCCCGTCTCCTTCAGGTCGTTTGACTGGGCGGCGGAGTAGTTCAGGAAGTTGAAGCCATTGGCTGAAGAGACGAAGACACCCGACGGCGCCGAGCCGACCGACATCAAGCCGGTGTCGATCATCGAGGAAATGAAGCGCAGTTATCTCGACTACGCCATGAGCGTGATCGTGTCCCGCGCCCTGCCGGACGTGCGCGACGGCTTGAAGCCGGTGCATCGCCGCATCCTCTATTCGATGAGCGAGAACGGCTACGATTGGAACAAGCCGTATCGCAAGTCGGCCCGTGTGGTCGGTGACGTCATCGGTAAGTACCATCCGCATGGCGACAGCTCGATCTACGACGCCTTGGTGCGCATGGCGCAGCCGTTCTCGATGCGGCTGCCGCTGGTCGACGGGCAGGGCAACTTCGGCTCCATCGACGGCGACAGCGCCGCGGCCATGCGTTACACCGAGGTCCGCCTCGAAAAGGTGGCGCAGGCGCTGACGGACGACCTCGACAAGGACACCGTCGACTTCAACCCGAACTACGACGGGTCCGAGCGGGAACCGTCGGTGCTGCCGGCGCGCTTCCCCAACCTGCTCGTCAACGGTTCCGGCGGTATCGCCGTCGGTATGGCGACCAATATTCCCTCGCACAATCTCGGCGAGGTGGTCGACGCCACCATCCGTCTGATGGACAATCCGGACGCCGATATCGAAGAGCTGATGGAAGTGCTGCCGGGGCCGGACTTCCCGACCGGTGCCATGATCCTCGGTCGCTCGGGCATCCGGCAGGCGTTCATGACCGGCCGCGGCTCGGTCGTCATGCGCAGCCGCGTCGCCATCGAGCAGATCCGCAAGGACCGTGAAGCGCTGATCGTCACCGAGATTCCCTATCAGGTGAACAAGTCGGTGATGGTCGAGAAGATCGCCGAGCTGGTGCGCGAGAAGCGCGTCGAGGGCATCGCCGACCTGCGTGACGAAAGCTCGCGCGACGGTATCCGCGTCGTCATCGAACTGAAGCGCGACGCCGTCGCCGACGTGGTGCTCAACCAGCTCTATCGCTTCTCCCAGCTGCAAACGTCCTTCGGCGTCAACATGGTGGCGCTCAACGGCGGACGGCCGCAGTTGATGAACCTCAAGGACGTGCTGTCCGCCTTCATCGCCTTCCGCGAGGTTGTGGTGACGCGGCGCACCCGCTTCCTGCTTGGCAAGGCGCGCGACAGGGCTCATGTGTTGGTCGGTCTCGCCATCGCCGTCGCCAACATCGACGAGGTGATCTCGGTCATCCGCAACGCGCCCGACCCGAGCGTCGCCCGCGAGCAGTTGATGACCCGCCGCTGGCAGGCGGCCGATGTCGAGGCGCTGATCCGTCTGATCGACGATCCGCGCCACGAGATGAACGACGACGGCACCTACAATCTCTCGGAAGAGCAGGCGCGTGCCATTCTCGATCTTCGCCTGCAGCGCTTGACTGCGCTCGGCCGGGACGAGATCTCCGAAGAGCTCAATCAGCTCGCCGAGGAGATCAAGGGCTATCTCGAGATCCTCGCCTCGCGCGAGCGGGTGCTGGAGATCATCCGCAACGAGCTCATCGAGATCAAGACTGCCTACGCGACGCCGCGCCGCACCGAGATCGTCGAGTCCGATGCCGACATGGAGGACGAAGACCTCATCGCCCGCGAGGAGATGGTGGTCACCGTTTCTCACGAAGGCTACATCAAGCGGGTGCCGCTGTCGCAGTACCGGGCGCAGAACCGTGGCGGCAAGGGCCGTTCCGGCATGGCGACCAAGGAAGAAGACTTCGTCACCCGCCTGTTCATCGCCTCGACGCATGCGCCGGTGCTGTTCTTCTCCTCGCGCGGCATCGCCTACAAGCTGAAGGTCTGGCGGCTGCCGCTCGGCACGCCGCAGTCGCGCGGCAAGTTCATCAAGAACATCCTGCCGCTGCAGGATGGCGAGCGCATCACGTCGATTCTGGCACTGCCGGAAGACGAACGGACCTGGGCGGATCTGGACGTGGTATTCGCTACCCGCCTCGGGACCGTCCGCCGCAACAAGCTCAGCGACTTCACGCAGGTCAACCGCAACGGCAAGATTGCGATGAAGTTCGACGACGAGACTGATGGCATCGTCGGAGTCGAGACCTGCACCGAGGATGACGACTTCCTGCTGGTGTCGGCGCTCGGCCAGTGCATCCGCTTCTCGGTGGGCGACGTGCGCGTCTTCAAGGGGCGTGATTCCACCGGTGTGCGCGGCATTTCGCTTGCCGACGGCGACGAGCTGATCTCGATGACGATCCTGCGTCACTTCGACGCCAGCCCGGCCGAGCGGACCGCATTCCAGAAGCAGTGGGCGGCCGAGCAGCGCGTGGCCGGCGACGAGGAGGCGGATGTCGAGGAGGTGGTTGTCGATGAGGCCGAGGAAGAGGTCAACGGCATCGATGCGCTGAGCCCCGACCGCTACGCCGAGATGATGCTCGCCCAGCAGTTCGTGCTGACGGTCAACGAGCAGGGTTACGGCAAGCGCTCCTCGTCCTACGAGTTCCGCATCTCCGGCCGTGGCGGCAAGGGCATCAAGGCGACGGACCAGTCCAAGCTCGACGAGATCGGCAAGCTGGTGGCCGCCTTCCCGGTGGAGCCGACTGATCAGATCATGCTCGTGTCGGACGGCGGACAGCTGATTCGCGTGCCTGTCGGACAGATTCGCATCGTCTCGCGCGCCTCTAAGGGCGTCCGCATCTTCAATACGGGCGAGGGCGAGAAGGTCGTGTCCGTGGAGCATATCTCCGACATCGGCGAGGAGAACGGCGTCGAGGAATGACCTCGGCGCTCTTGCCGTAGCATCGGAAAAAGGTTAGGGCGCAAGACGGTGGCCAAACGTCTTGCGCCCTTGCCGCATCTAGTCGAGGCGCAAATGCGTCTCGCTTGGTCTCTTGTCTCTCAGTCGACGATGGTCAGGCCGGCGGCCACGGTGGTGACCGTGACGCCGGCACTGGCCCGCGCCTCCCTGGCGCATACCTTCATGCCATCGATTGTCTCGACGGCGCAGTTGGCGATATTCGAGATCTGGTCGCCCCGGCCGACTTCCGGATAGACGGGTTCCGTGGCGCCGATCGACAGAACGGCGGCCGAAAGCCCGGCCATGACGAGGGCCATCTTCCTAAAACGCGGTACGCGATGCTTCGTCATGTCAGTCCGCCTTCCTATGCGAGACCTACTGTAGAGGTAGAGTTTCGGGCGGGATCGTTACGCGTCAGTTAACGTGATCAGGACGATTGGATGCATCGGGGTTAATGCTTAACGATTGGTAAATGCGACCAAGTGTCTAGGCTACGCGGCCCGAGCGGACGAGCACCCGATCCACGGCGGCGTAGTTGTTAACGGGCGACGAAACCGCTATTCAGGTGCCCATGACGACCGCTCTTTATGCCGGGTCCTTCGATCCGGTCACCTATGGCCATCTCGACGTGATCGAGCGCGCCTCCCGCCTGTTCGACAGGCTCGTGGTGGCGATTGGCGTTCACCACGAGAAGAAGGGCGAGTTCGATGCCGCCGAACGCGAGGCCATGCTGCGCGAACTGGTGGCCGCGATCGCCGATCGGACCGGTGGGCTGATCGAGGTGGTCACCTTCGACTGTCTTGTCGTCGACATTGCCCGCCGGCATCAGGCGCGCGTGATCGTGCGCGGCATTCGCAACAGCTCGGATCTCGACGTGGAGGTGGGCATGGCGGGGATGAACGCGGCCATGGCGCCTGAGATCGACACGGTTTACTTCGGGGCTTCCTCGGGCGTTCGCCACGTCGCATCGAGCCTCGTCAAACAGATTGCCCGGTTGGGTGGCGACGTTACCGCCTTTGTTCCGCCGCAGGTGGCGGAGAAACTCCGCGCCCGCTACCCGGTCGCCTGACCGGCAACAACAGCAAACAGGGAGATCGATGTGATCCGCAGGACCTTTCTCGCGGCCCTTGCCGCCACCGGCATCGTGCTGGCAAGCGGAGTTTTGTCCACCGGTGCTTGGGCCGCCTCGCCGGACAACACGCTGATCCTGGAGACCAGCAAGGGCAAGGTGACCATCGAACTCCGGCCCGATCTCGCCCCCAAGCACGTCGCGCAGATCAAGACGCTGGTCGGCAAGCACTTTTACGACGGCATCATCTTTCACAGGGTGATCGAGGGGTTCATGGCCCAGACCGGCGATCCCACGGGAACCGGCATGGGCGGTTCCGACCTGCCCGACATTCCTGCCGAGTTCTCCAAGGCGCATTTCGGGCGCGGTGCCGTCGGCATGGCACGTGCCCAGGACCCCAACAGCGCCAACTCGCAGTTCTTCATCATGTTCGATGACGGCGGCTTCCTCGACGGCCAGTACACCGTCTGGGGGCAGGTGACCGACGGCATGGATGTGGTCGACAAGATCAATCGCGGCGAGCCACCGGCCAATCCCGACAAGATCGTCAAGGCGCGCCTCGCTTCCAATCCGAACTGATCGATCGTACTTCCCGCCCGGCCGTGGTAAGAGCGCTGCCGGCAAACAGACCGAAAGGAGGCCCGCGTGGCCGATATCAAGGATCCCGAGAACACCCTCGTCATGGAAACCAGCAAGGGCACCGTCGTCATCGAAATGCGGCCGGACCTTGCGCCCAACCATGTGGCCCATATCAAGAAGCTGGTGCGCGAGAAGTTCTACGATGGCATCGTGTTCCATCGGGTGATCGACGGCTTCATGGCTCAGACCGGTTGCCCGCACGGCACCGGTACCGGCGGTTCGAAGTATCCCGACCTCAATCAGGAGTTCAATGCCGAGCCGCACGTGCGCGGCACGGTGTCCATGGCTCGCGCCATGAACCCCAACTCCGCCAACTCGCAGTTCTTCATCTGCTTCGATGACGCCCGCTTCCTGGACAAACAGTACACGGTGTGGGGCAAGGTCATCGAGGGCATGGAAAACGTCGACAAGATCAAGCGCGGCGAGCCGGTGCGCGATCCCGACAAGATCATTTCCGTCGTCGTGGCCGCCGACGCAGCCTGACGTCTGCTCGGTTCGAGTTTACGCCGACGGAGAGACCTCTTCGTCGGCGTTTTTTTGTTGGAGGCTGCCATTCTTCCTGCGTCGGAGCACGCAACCGGCCCGCTGCTGGAGCCGCTTCGTCTGGCCTTGAGGCGCCTTCTCGCCCGTCTGCCGTCACCGATCGCGGAGTTTGTGCTGTTCGGCCTGAAACAGGCCTGGTCGTGCCTGTTCGGTGGGGTGATGCTGGCGGCGCTGATCGCCACGAAGTACCTCTGGTCGGCGGACTGGCCGATCCATCGCTACGATGCCCTGTTCGTCTTCGCGCTGACGGTCCAGCTTCTGATGCTGGCGTTTCGCCTCGAGAGCTTTTCCGAGGTGAAGGTCATCGCCGTCTACCATGTCGTCGGCACCGCCATGGAGATCTTCAAGGTCCATATGGGATCATGGGCCTATCCCGAGCCGGCCGTGATGGCCATAGCCGGCGTGCCGTTGTTTTCGGGCTTCATGTACGGTTCGGTCGGCAGCTACATGGCGCGCGCGATCCGGGTCTTCGACATGCGCTTCACCCGTTTCCCACCGCTCTCCCTGACCATTGCCCTCGCGCTGGCAATCTATGCCAACTTCTTCGGCCATCACTTCTTTGTCGATGTCCGCTGGTTTCTGTTCGCGGCAACGCTGGTTCTCTACGGGCGGGTGAGGATCTACTACACGGTTGATCGTTCGCCGCGCTGGATGCCGCTCGTTGTCGCCGCCGTTCTGACCAGCTTCTTCATGTGGGTGGCCGAGAACGTCGGAACCTTTACCGGCACCTGGCTCTACCCCGGGCAGCGGGCTTGGCACCTCGTGTCGCTCGGCAAGATGGGGTCGTGGTACCTGCTGCTGTTCGTCAGCTTCACCCTGGTCACCCTCGTTCTGCCACCCCGCCCGCCGGACGCGCGGCGGACGGAGGAGACCGAAGCCGGTCAGACGAACAGGTCGACCAGCCAGTAGGAGCAGGCAGCGATGGCGGCACCGGCCGGCATCGTGATGATCCAGGCAATGACGATGTTCCCGGCGATGCCCCACCGGACGGCCGACACGCGACGAGCGGCGCCGACGCCGACGATGGCGCCGGTGATCGTGTGGGTCGTCGACACGGGAATGCCGAAGTGCGTGGCGATGAACAGGGTGATGGCGCCGCCGGTCTCGGCGCAGAAGCCCTGCATCGGGTTCAGGCGGGTGATCTTCGAACCCATCGTGTGGACGATGCGCCAGCCGCCCATCAGCGTTCCGAGCGCCATGGCCGACTGGCAGGCGATCACCACCCAGAACGGCACGTAGAACTCGCCGCCGAGATAGCCCTGCGAGTAGAGCAGAACGGCGATGATGCCCATGGTCTTCTGCGCGTCGTTACCGCCGTGGCCCAGAGAGTAGAGCGAGGCGGAAACGAACTGCAGGTGCCGGAAGGTCTTGTCGACCGCGAAGGGCGTTCGTTTGACGAAGGTCCACGACACGGCCAGCACCAGCATCAACGCAAGGAAGAAGCCGAAGGCCGGCGACAGGAAAATGGCGCCCGCCGTCTTGAGAAGACCCGACCAGACGATCGCGCTGAAGCCGGTCTTGGCAAGGCCGGCGCCGACGAGGCCGCCGACGAGGGCGTGCGAAGACGACGAGGGAATGCCGGCCAGCCAGGTGATGACGTTCCAGATGATCGCCCCCATCAGGGCGGCGAACACCACGTGCGGCGTGACGATGGACGGATCGATGATGCCTTTGCCAAGCGTCGTGGCGACATGCAGGCCGAAGAACAGGAAGGCGATGAAGTTGAAGAACGCCGCCCAGAACACGGCGTACTGCGGCCTGAGCACGCGCGTCGACACGATGGTGGCGATCGAGTTGGCGGCATCGTGCAGGCCGTTCAGGAAGTCGAACAGCAGCGCGATGCCGATCAGGCCGACCAGCAGTGGAAGGGCCAGCGTCTCCATCAGACGTTCTCGATCACGATGCCGCTGATTTCCTTGGCGACATCCTCGAAGCGGTCGAGCACCTTCTCGAGCTCGCCGTAGATCTTGCTGCCGATGATGTAGCCCATGGCGTTGCCGGTACCGTGCCGCCGGTAGAGGTCCTTGAGGCCGTTGTCGTGCAGAAAGTCGGAATGGCCCTCAACGCGCGTCACCTCTTCCGACAGGGTCGTCAGGCGCGGGGCGTTGGAGCCGACGTTCTTCAACAGCGGGATGGCCTCGGAGACCAGCTTGGACGCCTGGACGATGTCGAGGCCCATGTCGCGCATGCCTGGATCGAAGGCGCGCTGCTCGAACAGCAGGATCGTCTTCACCACGCGGTGCATGGTGTCGATGGTGTCGTCCATCGACTGGATGAGATCCTTGATGTCGTTGCGGTCGAACGGCGTGATGAAGCTCCGCCGGACAGCCAGAAGCACTTCACGGGTAATGCCGTCGGCCTTGTCTTCCAGGGCGACGATCTCGGCGATGCGCGCGTCGCGATCATCGCCCGACAGAAGGGCGTTGAGCGAGTGGGCGGCGCTGACGACGGTTTCGGAGTGCTGGGCGAACAGATCGAAGAATTGCTCTTCGTGCGGGAGGAGCTTGCGGAACCACTCGAGCATGGTCGGTCCTTGTTTTCTGGACTTTTCGGCACGCGGTTTAGCCGATGACTCCTTCCGGCGCTAGTCGCAGTTCCTCAAAAGATGGGTTTTTAGGCGGATATCCTTTCAGCCCTGCGTGAAAAGACGGGCAGGGCTGCATTCTATAGGTCAGTCATGGGAGCAACTGGCAACGATATTCGAAAAAGCCCTTAGGAGCGTCGCATCCAGTTTTCCGTCCATCGTCTCCAGGATCGCATAAGCCTCTCTTGCCGTTTTCGGCGTCTTGTAGCTCCGGCGCTCGATCAGGGCGGCGAAGATGTCGCAAATGGTGATGATCCGCGTGAGGTCGGGAATCTCGCGGCCGCCGACGCCCCGGGGATAACCCGTTCCGTCGAGATACTCGTGGTGATCTCGCGCGACCTCCGCTATCTCGGTGGCGATTGCGGTGCTGCCCGCAAGGATGTCGTAGCCGGCTGCGGCGTGGCTCTCCATGATCGCCCGTTCCCTGTGATCCAGCGCGCCAGGCTTGTCGAGAATGGCGAGCGGTATGTGTACCTTCCCGACGTCGTGAAAATGAGCCGCCTCGAACAGGCGGCGCTGGTCGCCCGCGGAGAAGCCAAGCCCCCGTGCGAACAGCATGGCGACGGCCGAAACCAGGCTGCAATGCTGGGCCGTCCCGTCATGGTACCGTTGAATGATCGATAGCCAGTTGGCGGCGTCCGTACTGTCCAGCAGAGCCTCGAAATGACCGAAAGCGCGTCGTGCCTCGCCGACGGCGGCGCCGAGATTGCCGGTTCGGATATGTTCGAACAGCTTGCCCGAGCCGTCCTCGATGGCCATGCCGGCGGCCATGCCTTGCGTGGAGGACCGCCGACGAGCGGCCAACGTCGGCACTGCCTCGGCTATGAAGTCGGCGAGACGCTCCGGGGAGGGGAGCGACTTGACGATGAATGGGAATCCGGCGCCATCCAGCGCGGCCAGCGTGCGAAAGCCAAGCCTGTTGCCGAAGAGGATGGTTCGCTCCAGTTGTTTCGTCCAAGGGCCGGTCAGCACCCGGTCGAGGAAATCGGGCGCGAAAGCCTCCCCGACGATCAGCGCGAGCGCCCCACAGTCCTCTCCGTCACCGTCAAAGGTCCCGGAGATTGGGAATCCCAGTTCCGAAGCCATCGTCGCCGTCGTCGCATGAAGAGCGCGACTTTCGGAGACGATGTGGATGGAAACGGGCCGGCGTTCCAACAGGCCTCGGAATGTGCCGCCAAGCCGTCCACTTGAGGCTGCTCTAGAATGGCTGACAACGTTGTCAGTCCCAGGTGGAGAAAATCGCATGTTATCCACGATCCGGGAGCTCCAAGGTGAAGCCGGCATCAGGGTGAGGTGCGTTGCGGGCCGGTTCGACGCCGGTCAGGAATGTTGGACGGGTTCTAACATACGGGGCCGGGTGCCGTTAAGGAGCCGACGCGGACGACCGCGAAGCGTCGTAAAATTCTAGATAAAGTGGATCTATCGAAAACGTTTCGACGGACCATCCTTCGGGCCGGCAACCACTTGGACGCATCTCTGGGGCCATGACCCGGGCCATCGACCGGATCGCGCCGCTGGTTGACCGTTGCCTTTCGCGATGGCCGTGCCTATGCAGGGTCATGCAAGTCTCAGCCTTCGATTTCGATCTGCCACCCGAGCGAATTGCTCTTCGGCCCGCCGTTCCGCGCGACGCGTCACGCCTTCTCGTGGTGAAGCCGGGCGAGCCTTTCGAGGACAGGCATGCGCGCGATCTTGCCGATCTTCTGCGGCCGGGCGATGCGTTGGTGTTTAACGACACCAAGGTCATCCCGGCCCAGCTCGAGGGGCGCCGCGACCGCGACGGTGCCGAGCCCGTTCGGTTGTCGGCCACACTTCACATGCGCGAGGCTCCCGAGCGCTGGCGGGCGTTCGTCAAAGGTGCGCGCAAGCTGCGTGCGGGCGACCGCGTGGTGTTTTCCGGCCCTGATCCGGACGCATCTTCCCTAGGCGCGGTCGTTGCGGAGAAGGGCGGGGACGGAGAGGTTACCCTGGCCTTTGATCGCTCCGGACCGGATCTCGATCTGGCGCTGATAACGGTCGGCCACATTCCATTGCCGCCCTATATCGCAGCGCGCCGGGCCGAGGACGAGCATGATCGGGCGGACTATCAGACCGTCTATGCGCGTGAGAGCGGGGCGGTCGCTGCGCCGACGGCCGGGCTGCATTTCACCCCGGAGCTCCTGGACAGTCTCACGGCACGCGGCATCGACCGGCATTTCGTGACACTGCATGTCGGCGCCGGCACCTTCCTTCCCATGAAGGTGGACGATACCGAGGACCACAAGATGCATGCCGAAATCGGTCACGTCTCGGCGGAGACCGCAGAGGCGCTCAACGCCGTTCGCGAGCGTGGGGGCAGGGTGGTGGCCGTCGGCACGACGTCGCTGCGCCTGCTGGAGAGCGCGGCCGGCGAAGACGGGCTAGTCAGGCCGTTCGCCGGGGCGACCGACATCTTCATCACGCCGGGGTATCGTTTTCGCGCCGTCGACCTGCTGATGACCAACTTTCATCTGCCGAAATCGACGCTGTTCATGCTGGTGTCGGCGTTCTCCGGTCTGGAGACCATGCGCGCCGCCTACGCCCACGCCATTGCCGACGGTTACCGGTTCTATTCCTACGGAGACACCTCGCTGCTGCACCCGTCGCAGGATAGCCGGTTGCTCAAGTAGGCAGACGGGCGCTCAACTCATCAGGGGCTTCGACGGCCTCTTCAACCGTCGAGGGCAGGCGCGATTGCCTTTTCCGGTCCCCTGAGATCAGCGAACGGTCAGTAGCGCCGCATCAGGGCTACGAGACGGCCCTGGATGCGCACGCGATCGGGTCCGAAAATGCGCGTCTCATAGGCCGGATTGGCCGCCTCAAGCGCTACGGAGGCGCCCTTGCGCCTCAGCCGCTTCAGCGTGGCTTCTTCATCGTCCACCAGCGCCACGATAATGTCGCCGGAATCCGCAGTGTCGGACTTCTTGATGACGACGGTATCGCCATCGAGGATGCCGGCCTCGATCATCGAGTCGCCACGAACCTCGAGGGCGTAGTGCTCGCCACCGGCCACAAGGTCGATCGGTACATGCAGGATATGCGACTGGTTCTGTATGGCGGCGATCGGCACACCAGCTGCGATACGCCCCATCACCGGCACGGGCACGGTGTCGCGACTGTCCAGCGCAGGCGAGGCAGCACTGGCCGGCGGCGCCTTGCGACCGCCGTCGCCTTCGATCACCGCCGGCGCGAAGCCCTTGCGGGCACGGCCGATCCCGGGCTGCATGGTCTCGGGCAGCTTGATGACTTCAAGTGCTCTGGCACGATTGGGCAGGCGGCGGATGAAGCCGCGCTCCTCGAGGGCCGTTATGAGACGGTGGATGCCGGATTTCGACTTGAGATCCAGCGCGTCCTTCATCTCGTCGAAGGACGGCGGCACGCCCGACTCTTTCAGACGCTCATGAATGAACATCAGGAGTTCGAGCTGTTTGCGCGTGAGCATCGTCTGGTCCCCGCTGGTCGGCCGGCGCATCGGTTGCGCCGAAACGCGATTCGGTACAAATCACGAACAGAGTTAACATGTTCCGTGTGTGTTCCGCAATGGGGATTGCCGAGCCGGCTTCTAATGGAGCCGGAAAAGCAAGGAAAATGCAGCTGCTCGCCGATATGGCGGCGGTGGGATAGGGGATGTGATGACGGTCGGTGGCGTCAGACGGACGGATCGAACGACGGCGGTGTCAGGCGAGCGTCTTCCTGACGGCATCGACCACGTCGGCCGCGTAGAGCTTGCATACGCCGCGCTTGCCGACCGGCTCGATCTTCAGCGCCTCGATTGCCTTCTTCACCTTTGCATCGGAGATGCCGATTTCCTTAGCGATGACACCAACGGTAACGGTGGGCTGTTCGGACAAGATGTGTTCTCCGCGCGGCATGATCTTGTCGGAAAGGGTAGGTAGTCGCGTTGGCCGGGTCAACGACTAGAAACGAAACGGCCTTCCGGGCAAATGCGTAGGGTCGGTTCGACGTCGCGTGTGACGAGCGCCTGCCTCATCCGGCCGCCAATTAGGTCTCCACGCCATTTCGCAAGGGACGGCAGTTCGCTACCGCTTCAGGCCTATGTTCCCTTTGTTGACTAGGAAACCACTTTGCGTTAGTTTCCTAGTCAACAAAGAGGTGGCCATGAACGAGGTTTCCGATCTGACCGCCCATACCGGCTACTGGCTCAGAATGGTTTCCAACGCCGTATCCCAGGATTTCGCCCGCAAGGTTGCGGCGGAGGGTGTGACGGTTGCGGAGTGGACATTCCTGAGGGCGCTTTATGATGCGGAGGCGATGACGCCGTCCGCTTTGGCCGACCGGATGGGCATGTCGCGCGGAGCCATCAGCAAGCTGGCCGACCGCTTGGTCCACAAGGCGCTGATTTCAAGGGACGGTCACGCCGACGACCGGCGGATGCAGACCCTGTCGCTGACGGCCGCCGGCCGGGACAAGGTGCCGGCTCTGGCAGCGCTCGCCGATCGCAATGACGCCGAATATTTCGGCGTTCTCGGCGACGAAGAGCGCGCTGCCCTCGGCCGGTTGCTGCGAACCCTCGCCGACCGGCGAGGGCTGAAGACGGTTCCGGTGGACTGATCCACCGGCCACAACCCCACACCCTGCTTGAAAGGATCTGCGCATGGACGCGGAACGGATTGCCATTGCCAGACGCTGCCTGGACGCCGCTCACGCCGGCAGTCGGAGTTTTCCTGAGATCGTCGGCGAGTTGATCGCTGCCGGTTTCGAAGCCTATTCGGTCGACTATCGGTGCAACACCCAGACCTACTATCTGCCGGACGGCGATAGCGTGGTGCTCGACATGCCGCAATCGGCCGGGGGCGTTGCGAGTGCCTTTGATGCGTCCGCGGTTGGCTCGCTGGTACGATGGGCGCAGGCGAACGGCCCGGATTATAGTTACAAAGCCTTCTGCGAGCGGGTGAAAGCCGCAGGCTGCGCCGGCTATGTCGTGTCCTTCCTGGGGCGGCGGGTCGTGTATCTTGGCCGCACCGCCGAAACACATGTGGAGCTCTTTCCCTGACGTGATAGTCCTCCCGAAACCGATTGCCGGTTTACTTTTCGCGTTTCTTGCGACATGGCTGGATGATGAGCTCGCTGATCGCGCATATGGCCAACAATAACGGCCCCTCCGGGGTCGTTGGTGTCGCGCGCGCTTAACAAAGCCAGCTCATGGATCACCACAGCCCCGCCGGTTTCGGACGGGCTGGGTGTCTTGGCTTCTCCGATCCGGTTTCCGTTTCAGGAGAGAGTCATGTCATTCCATGCAAAACTGCCGCGTTCCCTTGTGTCCGAGTTGCCCCGCCTGATCGGGCAACGCGTGAAGCTATGCGGCTTCGTTGCGTCCATTCGCGACCAGAAGCGGATGCGCTTCATCGTGCTCCGCGACCCAAGCGGCACCGTCCAGATCGTTCATAGCAAGGACGGCGGCGGGCTGAGCGCCACGCTCGACGATCTGACGCTCGAAAGCGCGGTGAAGGTCACCGGCGTGGTCGTCGCCGCCCCAAGCGTCAAGCTCGGTGGTCTGGAGATCGCCCTCGACGGGGTAGAGATCTCCGGCCTGGCCCAATCCCCGTTGCCGATCGCCGAGGGATCGGGGCTCGAAAAGTGGATCGATCATCGCCAGGTCAGCCTGCGCTACCCGGCCCAGCAGCTGGTGTTCGAGGTCCAGACCACCCTTGAGCAAGCCATGCGTTCGTTCTGGCAGGACCACGGGTTTTGCGAGATACACTCGCCGAAGCTGATGGGTACCTTCAGCGAGTCCGGAGCGGAGGTGTTCTCGGTAAAGTACTTCGGCACGGCCGCCTATCTCGCCCAGTCGCCGCAGTTCTACAAGCAGATGGCCGTTGCCGGCGGACTGGAGCGGGTGTTTGAGATCGGCCCCGCCTTCCGCGCCGAACCGTCGTTCACGGCCCGTCACGAGACGGAGTTCACCTCCATCGACATGGAGGTCGGCTGGATCGACGATCATCACGATCTCATGGCATTGGAGGAGCGATGGCTCGCCCATGCCATTTCCGCCGTCGCCGAAGCGCACGGTGACGATATCCGACGGCTTTTCGGCGTCGAGGTGGTGCCGCCAACCCTGCCGTTTCCAAAGGTCACTTTCGAGGAAGCGCGCGACCTTTTGCGAAAGCTCGGCCATGTTTCGCCAAAGGACGACGATCTCGACAGCGATGGCGAGCGGCTCCTCGCCGAACACATGGCAGGCGAGACCAAGCACGAGTTCCTGTTCCTCACCGACTATCCGGCGAGCGGCAGGGCTTTCTATCACATGCGCCAGGAAGACCGACCTCATCTCACCAAAGGCTTCGATCTGCTGTGGCGCGGCCTCGAAGTGACGACGGGCGCCCAACGAGAGCATCGGCACGAGCGGCTGGTCGCCCAGGCTGCCGAACGCGGATATGAGCTGGAGGCGCTTGCCGACTACCTCGATTTCTTCCGCTTCGGCTGCCCGCCGCATGGCGGAATGGGTATCGGTCTTGCCCGTCTTCTGATGCGTCTGCTCGGCACGGCCAGCATACGCGAGGTGACGCTGCTGAGCCGAACCCCGAAGCGTCTTCGACCCTGATGCGGTTGCCACGGACGGGAAGCGGCAGGCTTGGCAGCCTTGCCGCTTCCCGCACTCGGTCGTGCATCGAAATCGCTCGTGGTCAGCGTGCGGGCGCGATAGCCCGCGTTTGCCTGCTTAACCCGTGGGAGCCGCTACGCGGCGCCCAAACACGGTCAGGCAGGCGGCACCAAGCAGGCCGGATACCACCGAACCCAGAAGGATGCCGATCTTGACGTGGTCCTGCACGGCCGGATCGTCGAAGGCGAGCAGACCGATGAAGAGCGACATCGTGAAGCCGATGCCGCACAGGAAAGCCGTCCCAGTCATTTGGCCCCAGCTCGCTTGCGCCGGCAGATGGGCAAGGCCGAGCTTGACCAACAAGGCCACGGTGCCGACGACGCCGACCAGCTTGCCAAGCAACAGGCCGGCCGCGACGCCCATGGTCAACGGTTCGGCAAACACGCCCAGCGAAAGGCCGGCCAGGGAAACGCCGGCATTGGCGAAGCCGAATATCGGCACGATGACGAAGGCGACCGGCTTGTGCAGGGCATGCTCCAGCCGGTGGAGCGGGGACTCACCGTGGGCCGCCTCCGGTGCGCCCGGCGTCGCCTTCAGCGGGATCATCAGCGCAAGCATGACACCGGCGAGTGTGGCGTGAACGCCGGAAATGAACACCAGCACCCACAGAACGGCACCCAGAGCCAGATATGGCCAGATCGCGACCACCTTCGCCCGGTTCATGCCGTAGAGCATGGCGACAACCACGGCCGTGCCGCCCAGGGCCAGCATGTTGAGATCGCTGGTATAGAACACGGCGATGACGATGACGGCGCCGAGGTCGTCGATGATGGCCAGCGCTGCCAGAAAGATCTTGAGCGAGCTCGGAACGCGGGAACCGAACAGCGAAATCACGCCGAGGGCGAAGGCAATGTCGGTCGCCGTCGGTATCGCCCATCCTCTCAGGGCGGCTGGATTGCTCCAGTTCAGCGCGACGTAGAACAGGGCCGGAAACAACATGCCGCCGGCGGCAGCAGCACCCGGAAGGATGCGACGGCTCCAGCTCGAAAGCTGCCCGTCCAGCATCTCGCGTTTGATTTCCAGGCCGACGAGCAGGAAAAAGACGGCCATCAGGGCGTCGTTGATCCAATGCTGGATGCTGAGGGGGCCGAGATAAACGTGGAGGCCGTGGAAATAGGCTTCGGCCAGCGGCGAGTTGGCGACGAGTATCGCCAGCACGGCGACCGCCATAAGTACGAGGCCACCGGACGCTTCGTTGTTGAGAAACTGGCGAAGGGTGGACTGGATGCGCCCCGGCGTGATCGGCAAAGACATAGATTTTCGCTCCCATGGTCGGAAGGTTGGTCGAAGTCTCCGTCGATTTCGGTCACCCGTAGCGCACGCAGCACACGCTATCAACTGCCAAAGTAGTGCAGTGCTCGCAATATTTCCACGTTGATGGTCAGACTTTCGGAGGGAATCTCACCCAAATGATTCATCAGGGCCAGGCGTAGCTACAGGTTCGAGGCGATCGCCATCGCTTCGAACTCGGCTCGGCCTTCTGTCTGTCCTTCGCTAAAGCTCGCGACGGTCACCGGATGAACGTGGTCGGGGAAGTGATAGACTGCATTCGTGCAGAACGGTCCTCCTCCCGAATGGCCAAGAGCGGCGCCGACAGGCCCCATGCGCCCCATCATCAAGCCGAGCCCGTAACCGCAGTCCGTCCAGGGGCGTCCTTCCAGGGCACCGCCGAGGGGAATGCGCTTTTGCATCCCGTCCAGCGTGGCGGCGCTTAGCAGCCTTCCATCAATGAGGCCGTGAAGGAGCCGCGCGGCGTCCTCGGCGGTACCGATCAGGCAGCCGTGGTAGACCCACCCCGGATGGTATGTTGCCCCACCGCGCCAATGAACGCGCCGGAACTGCTCGCGGGTCGTCGCCAGCTCGACGCTGTTCAAGCCGAGGGGGCGGCAGACGATGTTATCGACAAGCGTCGCAAAGCTCAGCCCCGAAGCCGCCTCGATCTGCTCGCGCGCCAGCATGTAGCCGACGTTGGAGTAGGACCAGCCTTGGCCGGGCTCGAAGAGAGGACCTTTTGCGAGCGCCGCAGCGAGCAGCTTGTGGCGCGGCCAAGGGTCTTCATCGGCGGCAACGGCCCTGTGGTAGTCGGAGAGGGCGGAATAGTCCGGCAGGCCGGACGTGTGGTTCAGCAGCTGCCGAAGAGTGAAGCGCTGATCGTCCAGGCGCTCATCCAGATCGACCAACCCGCGCTCCTGGAGCTTCAACGCGCAGATGGCGATGACGGTCTTGGTGAAGCTCCAATAGGGAAACAGCAGGGAAGCGTCGCCGTGCGCGCCCTCGTTGCCGTCGGTCGAAATCCAGAAGGAGTGGATAGCCGTTGCCTGCATGGCAAACCTGTATCATCAGCGCGGCTGGCAGGACAAATAGGCGGCCGGTTTCCGGGCAACCAGCGCCTGACGTCGCGAGGATGATACGATCTCAAGGTATCGCCGGTCTGTAACAACTCAGCCCGGCGACGCTCGTCCGAGGCGCGGCACGCTGATGTCTGACCTCCTCAGCGATTGGGAAGATCGCCGAGGAGGTCGGCTGCGAGCGCATGGTTGGGGTCCAGCTTCAGGGCTGCCTGAAGATGCTCGCGGCCGGTTGCGGGATCGCCAAGACCTATGGCGGCTTCGGCGAGCATGACGTGGGAGGAGACGCGCCGGCGAAGCTGCAGATCGTCTTCGAACAGCAGCATGGTCGGCAGCGACGTGGCGAAATAGTCGATCTTGGCCGGGCTCGTTATCGTCTCCTCGGCGTAGGCGCGGAGTTCGCCGAGCAGCTTTTCCGCTTCCGTCTTGCGGCCGAGCGCAAGGAGAGACAGGGCCGAGAAGAAGGTCTTCTCCGAGTAGGCGCGCACTTCCATGCCGAGGAAGTCGCCGGCAAATTCGGCCGCCAGCGTCAGCCAGCGCTTCGCTTCCTCATGGCGGCCGGCCGCGGCGAGCGCCTTGCCCAACCAGTAATGGAGATCGCTCTGGTTGGCGAGGAGGTGGCGCGCTTCGCCAAGGGAGTGCGGCGGATGGAGAGCTGCCTCGAACTCCGTGATCGCGGCAACGGCGTTTCCCTCGGCAAGCGCCCGGCGGCCGAGACCGAGGTGGCCGCGCACCCTCTGATCGAGGGCAAGGCCTTCGCCCCCTTCCCAAGGCTGGAAGGCGCGGCCGCAAATCAGTGGTACCGACTTCTCCGGCCGTCCGAGCTGATTGTAGAGCGCGGACAGTTCGACGCTGAGATCGTCGCGGCTTGCCACGAGGTCGAGCCGGCTTTCCAGTTCGGTCAGGCGTTCGGCCGGCGAGCGGCCGATGCGCTTCCAGAGTTGGTCGCGTTCGTAGACGAGACGAGCGTCGCGCGGGTTGGCGGCGAGCGCCTTGTCATAGGCTGCAACGGCCTTCGGCTCTGAACGTTCGATGTTGAAATATGCGATGCCGAGGTTGCGCCAGGGGATCGACCAAGACGGATCGATGGCGACGGATCTCTCCCACATGGCGATCGCGTCGGCGTGGCGACGCCGATCATAGAGAAGGTTGCCAAGGTAGCAGGGCGCGCGGCCGTCGGCGGGGGTCGCTCCGATCGCGGCTTGCAGCGCGGCGATGTCTTCGAGGCGGGCCGGGAAGCAGTAGTCGGGCAACGCCTTGGCGGCCGCCGCGAGGTAAGGCTCCACAGACTTGCCCAGGCGACCCGCCAGGATGGCGGCGTGGTAGTGAAGCAGCGGCGAGGCGGCATGGCCGGCCGCCGCTACGCGGGCGTCCAGGATCGCGAGGGCGTCGGCGACGAAGCCGCCGCGAGCCGTCTCGATGGCGACGTCTAGGTGAAGCTGGTCGTCGCCGTCGAACGGCAGGCCTTTCAGGGCGCGCGCGCGGGCATCGAGCGGGTCGCGGGTCAGCGTCTCGGCGAGAAGCGCCTCGGCCTCTGTCGTCCGACCGAGCTTCAGGAGCAATGCCGCCCGGAGATTGCGAGCGACCGAGTTCTCGACATCATGGCGAAGCGACTCCTCGACATGGTCGAGGGCGTCGGCGAGGGCTCCCCGTGTTCCATCGATCTCTGCCAGGGCCAGATGCGCCGGGCCCCGCCAGGCCGCATTCCAGGTTGCCTTGTAGAGGGCGTCATAGGCGGCATCGATCCGGCCGAGGTGGCGGAGGGCGAGTCCGAGGTGATAGTGCGCCTCGCCGGTCGATGGATTCGGGTTGCGCCGGGTCAGTCGTTCGATGGCCTTGCGCAAGCAGGTTTCGGCCGCCGTGAACTCGCCGCGCCGAAGGTGCCAGATGCCGAGGGCCGTGTTGCACCTGATATCGCCAGGATCGCGACGGAGCGCCTCGCGCCAATAGATGTCGGCCGGTCGTGTCGCGTGGCGATACTGGTCGAGATGAACGCCGGTCATCCAGAGTTCGTCGGCGCTCTCGATCTCCTCGGGCGGCGGCGGCTCGGTGGCCGGTGGCGGAACCGTCGCCGCGCCGCGATCCACCGGACGGCGTTCGACCAGCACCGCGCCACCGTGCCCAACGACGACGCGGACGTCAGCGCCATCGACGTCGTCGGGGAGAGGCACGGCGAGGAGGATCGGCTTGGCCGGGTCGAGGTCGACCGTGTGATCGGCAAGCACCTTCTCGCCAACGGAGACGGTGATCCGTGCGCCGACGAAAGCTTCAGTCGCCTGAACGCCGACCGTCAATCTGCTGTCGTCGCGCTTCAGGCCGATGGCGGCCGCAAGCGTCGCGGCAGCGGCGGCGCCGATCTTTCGGATCGGGTACCAGTGTTGCGAGAAGGTTTTGGTCTCGCCGGGCGCGAGGAATGAAAAGTCCGGCTGGTTGTCGGTGTAGACACCGGCCATGATCTCGATATAGGGCCAGTAAACGCCGTTCTCGTCGGGCTCGGTCAGGTTCCGGTCCCAGGCATAGCCAAAATCATGGTTGCCCCACGTCCACTGCTTCTTGCCGGGGGATATGTGATGGTTGGCGACATGGACGATTCCAGCATCGATGGCGTGATCGTAGCCGCCGAAGAAATCGTCGCGCGAGCCGAGGCACATGTAGCTCGTCGGCACGGGAATGTTGGAGTACCAGCGCAGGTCGTTGGGAGCATATCCACGCTTCGGCACGAACTGTGCCGGCGTTTCCTCGGGTGGCACGCCATCCCTGGCGCGGCCGGCATAGTCGACGCCATAGTAGCGCCCCTCGCAGCCGGGGAAGGCGGACGTGGCGCGCTTGGCGTGGTCGGCGATGAAACGGACGTCCTCGGGGAAGAAGCTCTGGTAGTCTTCGTGTACTTCGGTGGCGACGTTCGCCCACCACAGGAAGGTCTGGGTCAGTTCGGTTCGGTTGTGCAGACGCACGGCCAGCTCGAGGCGGGCCTTGCCGGGGCTGAGGCGAACGCCGTGCATGCCCTTCATCCGGTTCATCGGCTCGTTTTCGGATAGCCAGATGACGCGCGAGCCGTCGGATTCCTCAGTGATTTCCCAAGCCGTTGGCATGTAGGTGCTGGGGCGGTGATGCTGCGGCCAGTTGAACTCGATGCCACCGGATAGCCAGGGACCGGCCAGACCGACCAGGGCCGGCTTGATGACGCGGTTGCGGTAGACGAGGTCGTAACCGGTCGTCTTGTCGACCACGGCATAGATGCGGCCCCCCAGTTCGGGGAGGACGGTAACGCGCAGGTACTCGTTTTCGATATGCAGCGCCGTCCAGCTCTTGTCATGCAGCTCCGGGCCGATGCGGTCGAAGAACGGCAACGGATAGACGCGCCCGCTCGATCCCTGGAAGACGCGCTTTTCGAGGAACATCGGGTTGCGGTCGGCCGGGGCCGGTTCGTAGGTGGGGATGACGAGCGGCGCCGACCATGCCTTGACCGACCCGTGAAGCGCCGTGGGCGCAGCGGGGAGTTCGACTTGTTTCATGGCGCAGTCCTTCCTGACCCGGAACCGGGGATTGTCGTTGCCGGAACGCTAGGTGCCGTCCTCCCTTGGGTGAATAGCGGGAACGATGGACATCATGGAGGATCCTCTGATATTGTCGCTGCATGACAGAGGGTGGAGAACAGCGGATCAAGGAGGGCTTTCCGGGGCAGCGTATGGTCGTGCTGCCTCGGCCCGTGGTGTCAGGTTGGCTGGACGGTCAACCGCTGATCGAGCTTGTGCCGAGCGATGTCGGGCATTATCCGCGTGCCCAATGGCACTTCGTGGAGCGGCCGGAGGGCATTTCCCAGTCCGTTCTGATCTATTGCACCGACGGTTGCGGCTGGGCACGGGTTGGCGATGTCAGCCTTCGCATTCGGCCAGGTCAGGCGCTGTTGGCGCCGGCCGGCGTGCCGCACAGCTATGGTGCCGCCTCGGATGATCCATGGACGATCTACTGGGTGCATCTCGAGGGGGACAAGGTGGCGTTGCTGCCGGATCTGCTCGAGCTCGACCCGGAGGAGCCCTTGCTGCATCCCGGCCGCGACCCGGCCATTCCGACGCTGTTCGAGAAGATGTTGTCGATCCTCGGTCGCGGCTACACGTCCGATAACTTGCTGTCGGCCTCGATGGCCCTCGGTCAGCTCGTGACCCATCTGGTGGTGCTGCGGCACCGTTCGCCCAACCGGGACGACAATCTCGATCAGCGCATTCGCCGGGTGATCGACGTGATGCAGGGCAATCTCGGCCGGTCCCTGAAGGTCGACGAGCTGGCGCGCGAAGCCAACCTGTCATCGTCGCACTTGGCGGCGGTGTTCAAGAAACGCACCGGCTTCACGGTGCTCGACTTCTTCATCCGTCTGAAGATCCAGCGTGCCTGCTTTCTGCTCGACACTACCGACCAGTCTGTGAAGGCGATCGCTGCCGATCTTGGCTTTGACGATCCCCTATATTTCTCTCGCTGCTTCCGGCGGGTGCACGACAGCTCACCGACGCAATACCGGGCGCTCCGCAAGGGCTGAGAGCCGGACGAGCCTCGCTGCGTCTCAGGACGCAAAACGCAGTTTCAGGAAGGCGGCCAGCTCTCCGACGAACAGGGAGAGGAGGCGGGACTGCGCCCGGCTGACCGGATGGATGGCGTAGAAGGAGGCGGGATCCGGCTCGAAGGCGTCGAGCACGGTGACGAGGCGCCCCTCGTCGAGATGGTCCCGGACCTCCCAGTGTGATTTCTGCGTCAGCCCGAGCCCCGCCACCGCCCAACTGACCGGCAACTCGGAGCTGGTGGTCGCCAAACGTGCCGACACGCGAACGATCCGGCTGTCGTCACCGCGTCCGAAGCGCCAATCGGCGTGAAAATGGCCGCCGCCGTTGAACACCAGGCAGGCATGCGCCGCCAGATCCTCTGGGCTTTCGGGGGCGCCATGAGCTTCGAGATAGCTGAGGCTTGCGACGATGACGCGGCGCGTGGAGCAGAGCAGGCGGCCGGTGAACTCCGATTCCACCGCGGGGCCACCGCGAATGGCGATGTCGAAGCCTTCTCCGACGATGTCGACGTAACGGTCCTCAAGCGCTAACTGGAGGTGAACGTCCGGGTAGCGGGCGACGAACTCGCCAACGAAGGGTGCGATCCAGCGCCGGCCAATAGGGAAGGGCGCGGATATCCGCAACGTCCCTCTCGGAACGGACGACAGGTCGCGAACGCGCGTTTCGAGGGCGTCGATGGCGGCGAGGATCGGCTGCATTTCCGCGAGATACAGCCGGCCGGCTTCGGTCAGCGATTGACGCCGCGTGGTTCGGGCGATCAGCCGCGCACCGAGCCGGTTTTCAAGGCTCGTCAGCCGGTCCGAGACCACGGATACCGCCAGCCCGAGGTGCCGCGCCGCAGCCGACAGGCTGCCATGTCGCACGATGGCGGCCAGCGCTGCCATCTCCAGATCTGTCCGCATCTTTATTTCCGGTTTTTCCGAAAGGTCCTTCCGAGATCATATGTTTATCGGCGCTGAAATCAAACCTAGGTTGGCGCGCTCCAGATCGATTCCGGGGACGTCCCGCGACATCGCCAGCCCGAATGGTCCCGATGCAAACTTCCGCCAAATCCACCCTGTTTTCCGCTGCGACGGTTGCCGAGTTCGCGCTGGCCATCGGCGCCTTTGCCATCGGCACCGGTGAGTTCGCTGCCATGGGCTTTCTGCCCGATGTCGCGGACGGCTGGCAGGTCACCGTGCCGGCGGCCGGTCGGATCATCAGCGCCTATGCGCTCGGCGTGGTCGTCGGTGCGCCGCTGATCGCCGTTGTCGGCGCCCGGCTGTCGCGACGCGTCTTGCTGCTCGTCCTGATGGGGATCTTTGCCCTGGGGAATCTCGCCAGCGCGCTCGCCCCGAGCTTCGGCAGTCTGGTGGCTTTGAGGTTTGTCACCGCGTTGCCGCACGGCGCCTACTTCGGTGTCGCCGCGCTGGTGGTGGCGGGAATGGCCGCGCCGGATGGTCGGGCCCGCGCCATCGGCCGCGTCATGCTCGGCTTGACGATCGCAACGCTTGCCGGCACGCCGCTCGCGACATGGGCCGGGCAGATGCTCGGCTGGCGCGTCGCCTTCGCCTTTGTCGGCGTCCTCGGACTGACGACGGTGGCGCTGGTTGCCGTTTGCGTTCCGCGCGATCGTCCAAACCCCGGGGCCAGTCCGCTGCGGGAGCTGGGCGCGCTGCGCGAGGTGCAGGTCTGGCTGACGCTCGCCATCGGTGCCACGGGCTTCGGCGGCATGTTCGCCGTGTTCAGCTACATTACCCCGACGCTGGTCAACGTGTCGCATATTCCGGAAGGCGCCGTGCCCTTCGTGCTCAGCGTGTTCGGCGCCGGCATGATCGCGGGCAACATCGTCGGGCCGAAGCTGGCCGACCGCGCGCTGCTGCCGACGATTGCCGGCCTGCTCGCCTGGAACGTTCTGGTCCTCGTGCTGTTCACCGTGGCGGTGCGTCAGCCGGTGACGGCTGTGACCGTTGTCTTCCTCATCGGCACCGGATTTGCGGTGGTGCCGACTCTTCAGACCCGCCTGATGGACGTGGGCAAGGACGCGCAGACCCTGGCTGCCGCGCTCAACCACTCCGCCTTCAACATCGCCAACGCTCTCGGTGCCTGGCTCGGCGGTGTCTCGATCGCCGCCGGCTATGGTTGGGCCTCGACGGGGTGGGTTGGCGCGCTGCTCGGTCTGGTCGGATCGGCCGTGTTCGTCGTTTCGCTGCTTCTCGACAGGCGGGGGCGTTCCGCCGCGGCTGCCGCGTCCAGATCGTAGCCCACCCCGCCGGCCGACTTTTATTCCCCTTGAAGATGCTTCGATCTTGCGTCTTGGTCGGTGGTCCGGGCAACGTTGGCGCCGGCGAACTTTCGACGCGGCGTGCGGGCAGGGCTCGGACGCGGGGAGGACTTCTGATGACCGACCAGCAACGGGCACCCGGCGTTCCCGAGCAAGCCCGCTTTCATCTCGATTGCCTGTGGCAACCGCTGGAGGGCGATCCCGCCGGCCGTCTGGTTTTTGAACTCCGCAACACCGGTGACGAGCCGATCGACGGATTCCGTTTCGTCTTCACCACGTTGCGCTTTGTCGAGCGCGACCCGCTCGCCGAAAACGTGCGTCTCATCGATCGGAGAGGCTACTTCCACGAGGTCGCGCCGCCAGATGGCTTCCGCCTCGTACCGGGCGGTGCGTGGCGCTTCTCGCTCGGTGGCATCACCGGCGAACCGCAGCACCGCAGCGAGGGGATCGTCTCGGCCTATCTGACCGAGGCCGACGGTGAGCGACGGACGGTGATCGTCGGCGATCTCCGGCGCAAGGCATCCGGAGAGAGACGCGCCTCCGAAGCCGTGGCCGCTCAGCCGTTCGCACTGATGCCCTGGCCGGCCGAAGTGGCGATTGCTCCATCGGACGTCTTGCCTGGGTATCTGGTGCCAGCCGAGGGGGCGACCGCCGACGAGCTGTCGGCCGTGTCGACGGTGACCGCGCTGTTCCGTCGCCTGTTTCCGATCGAACCTGCGCCTTTCTCGCTGATGGCTCTGCCGGATGACCGGCTGCTGCGCTTTGCCACCGATGCGTCGCTCGGACGGGAAGGCTATCGCCTGGAGTTTCGCGCCGACGATATCCTGGTCGCGGCAGGCGACGCCGCCGGCCGGCAATACGCCCTGACGGCATTGGGGCAGCTATTGCGCGGCGCTCGGGCGGGCGGCGGATTCCGCTTCCCGGCGGATGGCCACATCATCGATCGTCCGCGCTTTGGTTGGCGCGGGTGCCATCTCGATACCGCGCGCCGTTTCTTCCCCGTTGGCGATATCGCCCGCTTCCTCGACTGCCTCGCCTATCTCCGGCTCAACGTCTTCCACTGGCACCTGACCGACGATGAGGCCTGGCGGCTGGAAATCCGCGGCTATCCGCAACTGACGTCCGTCGGCTCCGTGCGGGGACCGGACGCGGCGCTGCGACCGCAGCTCGGCGACGGTCCTGAGGCGAGCGGCGGCTTCTACAGCCACGCCGACGTCCGGGCGCTGGTGACCCACGCCAGCCGCCTCGGTATCGAGATCGTGCCGGAGGTGGACATTCCCGGCCACAGCACCGCCGCGCTAGCCGCGCTGCCGGCGCTCGCCGACCCGGACGAACCGGCCGGTGCCTATGCATCCGTTCAGGGGTTTGCCAACAACGCCCTCAACCCGGCGATCGACCTTACGTGGACGATGCTCGAGGCCGTGGTCGACGATCTCGCGACCCTGTTCCCGTCGCCTCACCTGCATGTCGGCGGCGACGAGGTGCCGCATGGGGCTTGGAAATCCTCGCCGCTGGCAGTCCGGCTGATGGCCGATCTCGGCATCAACGATCCCGAGGCGCTTCAGTCGCACTTCATGCGGCGGGTGCAGACGATGCTTCGGGAGCGCGGTCGCCAGCTCGCCGGCTGGAACGAGGTGGGCAACGGCGCCGGCGTCGAAACCGAGGGAACGCTGCTCACCGTCTGGCAGAAGGCGACGATCGGGGCCGGCCTTGCCGAACGAGGCTATGACATCGTCATGGCGCCGGCCGAGGCCTACTATCTCGACATCGCCCATTCCCAGGCCTGGGACGAGATCGGCATGAGCTGGGCCGGCGCCACCTCGCTGGAGGCCGCCTATGCCTACGAGGTGGGGGACGACATTCCCGCCGATCTGCTGCCGCGCCTCAAGGGCATCCAGGCCTGTCTCTGGACCGAGCTGATCGACAGCCGGGCCCACTTCAACCACTTGGTGTTCCCGCGCCTTGCCGCGGTCGCCGAGGCGGGCTGGACGCCGGCATCACGCAAGGATTGGTCACGGTTTCAGGGGCTGGCACACCTCTGTCCGAGCCTGTGAGGACCTATTCGGTGGGGGCGTGGACCAGCGGGGCGAGCATGCCCTTGTAGACGCTGCCGTCCGAACCCGGAATCGGGATGGCGCCGACCGCGCGGGCATAGAAATCCACCGGCCCGGCCCAGCCGATGGCTGCGTAGCCATAGCCACGCTCGCGCATGGCCAGAAGCGTCCTGATGAGCAGGGCCTTGCCGATGCCGAGGCCGCGCGCCGCCTCGTCGACGCCGGTCGGACCGAAGAAGCCGAGGGCGATGGCGTCGTAGCAGGCAAAGCCCAGAAGTTTGCCGTCGCGGACGGCGATCAGGCAGGCATTGGGATCGCGCGAAAAGGCGACCTGTGCCTCGCTGACCCAACCCGGGCTGAAGCGGGGGGCGATCCAGGCGCGGATGGTGTCGAGTTCGGGCGCCAGCGCCCGGCGGATGACGATGCCCTTGTCGGCGAGCTGCCTGTCGAGGTCAGCATCGGCGACGACATCGTAGAGCTTCACCAGAAGGTCCATGGTTGCTTTCCCGGCAGAAAAGGGGTGGCCGACTATGGCCTTGTGACGGCTCTATCAGCGGGGAGAGCCGGGCGTCTAGAGCCATCCGCGCCTAGCCTTGCAGGAAGGTGCGAGGCGGCTCGCCGAACTCCTCCCGGAAGCTCGCCGTGAAGGCGCTTGGCGACGAATAGCCGAGCGTCAATGCAACCTCGGTGGTGCTTTCGCCGCGCTCGAGGCGCTCGATGGCGGCAAGCAACCGAAGCCGGGCCCGCCAGCGGCGGTAGGTCAGCCCGGTTTCGCCGGTAAACAAGCGTTCCAGCGTTCGCGTGCTGGCCCCCACGAAGCTGGCCAGTTCGGCGAGCGGGCGCCGGTCTTCGGGATGTTCGCCCAAGTGGCGTGTGAGACGGACCAGGCGAGGGTCGCGACCACCCGGCAGGCTCAGGGGCGCCTCGGCGAGGCGGTCCAACTCGTCGATCATCACGTCGCAGAAGCGCAGGCGCCGCGCTTCATCGCGCTCCTCGACGAGCAGGGTTTCCAGCCGCAGCGTCAACTCGCGCATCAGCGGGGTTACCGCGAGCACTGCGCAGCGGTCGGGGCGCTGGGAGCCGGTTCGGACGGCGCGCGACGGGTCGACGAAGACATGCCACACCTCCGCCGGCGTCTCGCTCACCACCTGATGGCGGGTGCCGCCCGGTATCCAGACGGCATGTGTCGGAGGAACGATCCAGACGCAGTGATCGCTGACGATGCGCAGCACGCCTTTCTTCGCCCACGCGTACTGGCCGCGCGGATGGGCATGCGGCCGCACGATGCGACCGGCGACCAGCGTCTGGCTGCGGATCAGCAGCGGGCGAGCGGGATCGATGATGTAGGAGACAGGCGATGGCTCGAAGAATGGCGTGTCAGCGACATTGCTTGGCATAATGACATCTTAACGCCAATACCCTGTTTCCGATAGGGTGCCGTTCGACCAGATGCTTCGAAGGATATCCTCATGATCACGCTCGGCCAGTTGACCCTCCGGCATTTCATCCTCGCCGCCGTCATCCTGATTGCCGCCACTCTCGTGTTCCTGTCGCCGGCGGAGTTTGGTCGCTCGGGCAGCCTTACGCTTGCCATCGTTCTCGTCACGCTCGGGCTTTGGGCGACGGCGCTGGTGCCGGGTTACTTTGCCAGTCTCCTCCTCTTCGCATCGGTATTGATCGCCGGTCTGCAACCCGCGCCTCTCGTATTCTCAGGCTTCGCGTCGGCGGCTGTATGGCTGATCATTTCCGGCTTCGTCATCGGCGCGGCCATCAACGCGACCGGGCTCGACAGCCGGCTGGCCGGCATCATCGCGCCGCTTCTGACGCGCAGCTATCCGCGCCTCATCGGGGGGCTGATGGTTGCGTCGATGCTGCTCGGGTTCCTCATGCCGTCGTCTGTCGGGCGCGCGGTGGTGATGGTGCCGATCGGCATGGCGCTGGCCGATCGGTGCGGTTTTGCAAAGGGTTCGAACGGCCGCATCGGCATTGCCGCCATCCTTGCCATCGGCTGCAACATGCCGAGCTTTGCCATCCTGCCGTCCAACATCCCGAACATGGTGCTGGCCGGTTCGGCGGAAACCATTCTCGGCGTCCACTTCGGATACACCGACTATCTGTTCCTGCACTATCCGGTGCTCGGTATTCTCAAGTCGGCCGTCACCGTCGCTCTGGTCCTCGCGTTGTTCCCGGCCAAGGTCGGAGAGCCGCTCGGCACGACGGCGTCGGCCGCGGCAACCGGCAAAAGCGGGCAGGGCAAGGTCATCGCCATCCTGCTGTTGACGCTCGTGCTCTGGATGACCGACAGCCTGCATGGCATCAACGCCGCCTGGGTCGGTCTCGGCGCCGCCGTTCTGCTGCTGTCGCCCGGCATCGGCGTGGTCAGCCCGCCGGCATTCAAGCAGTCGATCGATTTCGGCCTGCTGCTGTTCGTGGCCGGCGCGCTGGCGCTCGGCGCGGTGGTTGGCGCCTCCGGCCTCGGCGGCAAGCTCGGCGCCTTCCTGACGTCCGTGTTGCCGCTCGCCCCGGGGCATCACGCCGCCAACTTCTTCTCGCTGACCTTCATGTCCTTCTTCACCGGTATGTTCACGACGGTGCCAAGCGCCCCGGCCGTGCTGACGCCGATGGCCGGCGATCTCGCGACGCTGACCGGCTATGGCGTCATGACCGTGCTGATGACCCAGGTGGTCGGCTTCTCGACAGTGTTGTTCCCCTACCAGGTGGGACCGCTGGTGGTCGCGATGCAGCTGTCCGGCGAGAAGCTCGATCATCTCGTCAAGGTCACGGTGCCCCTGGCGCTGATCACCCTGGTCGTGCTGGTGCCGATCGACTTCCTGTGGTGGAAATTACTCGGCTGGCTGTAGCGTCGCTCTCTTGAGAATGGTTCGCCATTCCCCAAATCTCCCTGAAGGAGCCGGGGTGGCTGACATACTCAGGGAGACGCCGACATGCGCACCACTCTCGGAGCGGCTCTGATCGCCGCGACGACAATCGCCACACTGGCAGCGAATGCGGCCAGCGCCGCGCCGGAGAATGCCGGGCCGAACAAGGCAACGGCGCAACTGCCGTTTCAGATGCAGACGGTGGCGCGGTTCGATCTGCCCTGGGCAATCGCCGTCATCGATGCCGATCGGCTGATCGTCACCACCAAGCCGGGCAAGATGTTCCTGGCCGACCGTGCGGGGGGCGATCCTGTCGAGGTGCCCGGTCTGCCGAAGGTCGAACATGCCGGACAGAACGGCTTGCTCGACGTGGCGTTGGCGCCTGATTTTTCCGACAGCCGGCGCATCTACTTCACCTATGTCGAACCGGGCGACGGTGGCAGCTCGCTGGCGCTGGCACGCGCGACACTGACCGAGCAACAGGGCAAGGCGCGGCTCGACGGGCTTGAGGTGATCTGGCGCCAGATGCCGAAGGGCAAGGGTGGCCAGCCCGGCGGCATCATAGCCTTTGCACCGGATGGCAAGTCGCTGTTCCTCAGCTCCGGCGATCGGATGCGTCCGAAGACGGCGCAAGATCCGGACCTCGCCCTGGGCAAGGTGTTGCACCTGACGCTCGACGGCAAGCCTGCGCCGGGCAACCCGGAGGCAAGTGCAGGCGGCGTCCGCGCCGAGACGTGGTCGACCGGTCATCGTAACCCCTACGGTCTGGCGTTCGCCCCTGACGGCCGTCTCTGGCTGAACGAGATGGGCCCAAAGGGTGGTGATGAGCTCAATCTGATCGAGCCGGGCGTCAATTATGGCTGGCCTGAAGTCTCATACGGCGACAACTACAACGGTACGCCGATCCCCAGACCGCCGACGCGGCCGGAGTTTCGAGAGCCGGCCCTCTACTGGACGCCGGTGATCGCGCCGGCCGGGCTCGCCTTCTACGAAGGCGACCTGTTCCCCGCCTGGAAGGGGGCGGCACTGATCGGTGGACTGAAGACCCAGACGCTGTCGCGGGTGACCATCACCGGCAACGCCGCCCACGAAGACGAGCGCTTCGCCATGGAGGGGCGCATCCGCGACGTCGCCGTGGCCCCGGATGGCGCCGTATGGGTGATCGAGGACCAGAGTCCCGGACGGCTTCTGCGGCTCAGTCCGCGCTGAGGCGCCGGCCGCTCTCGGCATCGAAAAGGTGTAGCGCCTCCGTGTCGAGCGAAAGCGTGACGTCGGTTCCGGGTGTCGCCCGCGTGCGCGGCGGCAGGGCCGCGACGAGGCGCTGGCTGCCGATGCTGCCCGACAGAATCAGCTCCGGACCGGTGAGCTCCACCACTTCGCAGCGGAGGTTCAGTGGAACGCCTCCTTCGGCGTCGGCACGGAAGCTCTCGGGCCGGATGCCCAGCTTGATGTTCCTGCCTTCCGGCACCTTGCCAAGCAGGACAGGCGGCAGCGGGATCACCGTGTCGCTGCCGGCGATCAGGAGCCCGTTGGCGGTGGCGAGAACGTCGAGCAGGTTCATGGGTGGGGCGCCGACGAAGGTCGCCACGTAGAGAGTGGCCGGCCGGTTGTAGATCTCCTCGGGCGTACCGAGCTGCTCGATCTGGCCGTTGCGCATCACGGCGATGCGGGTGGCCAGCGTCATCGCCTCGATCTGGTCGTGGGTGACGTAGACTACGGTGGTCTTCATCATCTGGTGCAGGCGCTTCAGCTCGGTGCGCATTTCCATGCGGAGCTTGGCGTCGAGGTTGCTGAGTGGCTCGTCGAACAGGAACAGCTTGGGATGGCGCACCAAGGCCCGGCCGATGGCGACGCGTTGCCGCTGGCCGCCGGAGAGCTGGCTTGGCCGGCGGTCGAGTAGGGGCTCGATCTGCAGGAGGCGCGCTGCCTCCAGCACGGCCTTCTCGCGCTCCGCCGCCGGCACCTTTCGCATTTCGAGGCCGAAGCCGATGTTCCGCCGCACCGACAGGTTCGGATAGAGCGCGTAGGACTGGAACACCATGGCGATGTCGCGGTCCTTGGGATGGACGCCGATCAGCGAGCGATCATTGAGGCGGATGTCGCCGCCGGTCGGCTCGGCGAGACCGGCGATGATGTTGAGCAGCGTCGACTTGCCGCAGCCGGACGCCCCGAGCAACACCAGGAACTCGCCGCTTTCGAGCGAAATGTCGATGCCTTTCAGCGTTTCGACGTCGCCGAAGGACTTGCGGATGTGGTCGACGACGAGAGCGCTCATGAACGGGACTCCGGCGGTGCATAGCGGCGCGGATAGGTGGATACGGCGAGCGAGGCGGTGGCCGTTCCCGCCGCGAGACTGTCTTCGAGCGATTTGCCGGCGGCCAGGGCCGCCAGGAAGCCGGCGTTGAACACGTCGCCCGCTCCGATGGTATCGATGACCTTGACCGCAGGGGCCGCCACCTCGACGAGGCCGGCGCCGGATGCGGCCAGGGCGCCATGCGGGCCGCGCTTGACGACGGCGACCGCGCCGTCCGGCATCAGGTCGAGCATGGCGCGGGCGGCATCGCGCACGTCGTTTTGGCCCGTGATCGAGGTGGTCTCGACCTCGTTGAAGAGGGCGATCGACGAGCGGGCAAGCCATCCCTTGGCGGCCTCGACGACCTCGGGCTTCCAGCCGGCCGGCGGCCAGCCGGTGTCGAGGGCGACGCGAATGCCGAACCGGTCGGCCCAATCGTAGAGCTGACCGTACTCGCCGGCCAGACGCGGCATCAGGAAGGGTCCGGCGAACAGCGCGTAGCCGTCACGATGGGCCTCGCCGTCGAGAGCGGCCAGCACGTCGGCGGCACCATAGTGCGGCAGGTGGCCGAGCGTGGTGAAGAAGGTCCGCTCGCCGTCGGGGTGGGTGATGCCGACGGAAATGGTGGTGTTCTCCGGGTGCATCCGCCAGCGTTTTGACTGTTCACCGAACTCCTCGGCCAGCCATGCGCCGAAACGGTCGCTGCCGATGCTGGCGGCCAAGGCGAACGGGACGCTAAGCGCCTTCAGCGTCAGCGCCGAATTGCCGGCACAGCCGCCGACGCGCAGTTCGTCGTGGTCGACGATGATCTCGGTTCCCGGCTGCGGCCAGGGCGTCGCCGGGCCGAGGATCAGGTCGACGTTGACGTTTCCGATGACGGCGATCGGCTTCACTTATTCGCTCCGGGTGATCTTGTTCGAGCGGACGGGAGTGCCGGCGTTCTCGACGCGTTCGGCGGCGAAGGCGACCATCAGCGTCTGGGCGGCCGGCAGCAGTGCGAATGTGGCGGCCATGCCGGCGGCCGGTTTGACGGCAACGGTGACGGCACCGGGCACCGGCGCTTCGCCCGAGGCGTCGAAGATGACGACCGGCGCGCCGGCGGCGAGGATCTCGCCGGCCATGCCGGCCATCAGCGGCGACGTCGGATCCTTGGCGCGGAACAGCACGGCCCCGATCTCCGGCGACAGCATCTCCATCGGTCCGTGGCGGAGCTGGCCGCCCTCATGCGAGAAGCAGGGGCGACGCGACAGCTCGGTGAAGCCCAAGGCGATGGCTTCGGCGACACCCTGCAGGCTCCGGCCCGAGGTGACCACGTTGCGGACGTTCTTGAGGGCGGCAAGGGCGGCGGAAACGTCGGGCGTCTCCGGCGCCTTCAGCACGGCGAGCGCGGGCGTCGCATCGGCGCCGAGTGCGGCGAGAACGGCGAGATGCAGCGCGAAGGTCAGCGTCAGGCTGCGCGTCGCGGCGAAGGCCAGTTCCGATCCGCCGGCGGCGACGAGCGCCGGAGCCGCGTTGCCAAGAAAGGAGCCGCCTTCAAGCGTCAGGGCGTAGGTGTCGGGGCTGCCACCGGTTTCCTTGAACCAGCGGACGACCTCGGCGCTCTCGCCCGATTGCGACGTGACGAAGATGGTGCGGCCATGGAGCGGCAGGGGGGAGGCGAGCTGTTCGGATACCGGCAGCGATATCGCATCGATGCCGAGGGCGCGGTAGTAGGGTTCGACGGCGCGGGCGACGGCGTGCGAGCCGCCCATGCCGAGCATCAGCAGGCGCCCGGTCCTCTTCAAGGATGCGGCGGCGCGGGCGGCCATCTCGCGGTTCTGCTCGAAGGAGGCGAGGGCGTCGGCGTGCTGGCGGGCCATTTCGCGATCGATGGCGAGGAGGCTTTCGGAGCGGGGAGCGGTCATTTCATAGTCCTTTCGGTTCAGCCTTTGACGCCGCCGGAGGTCAGGCCGGAAATCAGCGCCCGCTGCATGACGATGCCGACCAGCATCGGCGGCAGCGCGGCAAGCACGCCGGCCGTGGCGATCAGGCCGTAGTCGGAAACGCGGCCGCCGGCCAGATCGGCAATGGCGACGGTGAGCGTCTTGGCCCGCTGGTCGGAGGTGAACAGCAGGGCATAGAAGAACTCGTCCCAGGCGAGCAGGAAGGCGAACAGAGCCGAGGTCGCCACCACAGGCAGGGCGAGCGGCAGGGTGATGATGCGGAGCGTCTGCCAGAGGCTGGCGCCGTCGATCACCGCCGCCTGCTCGATCTCGCGCGGGATGCCGTCGAAGCCGGACTTCATCAGCCATGTGGTGAAGGGGGCGAGAATGGTGAGATAGACGAGAGCCAGCCCGAACACGTTGTTGAGCAGGCCGAAATTGGCGAGCGCCATGTAGAGCGGCACGGCGAGCGCCACGGGCGGCAACATGTAGGTGGCGATGACCAGCGATAGCGACCAGCCGACGGACGGCGTGCGCGACACCGCCCAGCCGGCCGGTACGGCCAGCACCACGGCAGCCACGGTGGCCATGCTGGCGACCATCAGCGAGTTGCGAAGGCTGGCCATGAAGGCGGCGCCGGCGCTGTTCTCCAGCGTGGAGAGGAGGGTGGCGTAGCGCGAGAAGTCCATGGTCTCGGGCCACCATCTCAGCGGTTTGGCGGCAAGGTCGGCGGCTGGCGAAATGCTCATCACGAACAGCCAGAGCAGCGGCGCCAGAATGACGGCGGCGAGAAGAAGCGCCGCCACGTGCAGGAACAGGCGGAAGAAGGGATTCTGGCGTTCCATCAGGCGGTGCTCCCCGCAACCTTCTTCACGACGGTGCCATAGGTGATGGCGAGCACCGTGATGATCAGAGTGACGATCAGGGCGAGCGAAGCGCCCGAGCCGGCTCGTTGGAAGGAGAAGGCTTCCTGGTAGACCAGGATCGACATGGTCCGCGTCGAGTTGGCCGGTCCGCCGCGCGTCATGACCCAGATGATGTCGAACACCTTGAAGGCTTCGATGGTGCGCAATACCAGCGCCACCATCAGCGGTCCTGCGAGATAGGGCAGCGTCACGAAGCGGAAGCGGGCGAAAGCGCCGGCGCCGTCGACGAAGGACGCGGCGATGACGTCGCGCGGCACCGCCTGCAAGGCTGCAAGCGCAATCATGGCGACGAGTGGGAAGTTCTTCCAGCAGTCGGCGACGATCAGCGCCGTCAGGGCGGTGCCGGGCTCGCCGAGCCAGGAGCGATACTCGGAGAGAAAGCCGAGCTGGGTGAGCGCCGCGTTGAGGGCGCCGTATTCGGGATTATAGATCAGCCGCCACAGAGTGGCGTTGACGACAGTCGGCAGTGCCCAGGGCAGGATCAACAGGGCGCGCAGCAATGTGCGACCATAAAACTGCTGGTTCAGCAACAGCGCGGCGAGCACGCCGAGCAGCATCTCCGTCGTCACCACTACCACGGCAAAGAAGGTCGTGGTGAACAGCGTCCGGCCGAAGGCATTGCCGGAGATGAGGCGGACGTAGTTGTCGAAGCCGACATAGCTGCCGGATGTGCCCACCAGCTTGGCGTCGGTGAAGGAGAGATGCACGGTGTCGGCCAACGGCCAGCCGATGACGGCCACCATGACGATGAGGAGCGGCAGCATGAGTAGCCACGCCCGGGTTGTGATCCAGGTGCCGGACATGCGGTGTCCTCGGTCGGATACTTGAAGGCGGTGGACCGGGCGCCGCGGGGCGCCCGGTGCGATCATGCGCTCAGAGGCCGCTGTTGTCGGCGGCGGTCTTCAGCGCGTCCTCGGGGCTCGACTGGCCGAGCAGGGCCTCCTGGATCGCCTGCTGCAGGGCGACGGAGATCTCCTGGTACTTCGGCGTGGTCGGGCGCGGATACATGGCGGCGAGACCGACCTTGGCGGCGGCGATCAGCTCTTCCTGGCCCTTGGTGACGGCCGGGTCCTCGTAGGAGGAGGCCCAGATCGGCAGGCTAAGCTTGGCATAGGCGTTCTGCGTCGCCTGCGAGGTCATGAAGATGACGTACTTCCACGCCTCATCCTGGTGCTTGCTGACCGTGGTGACGCCGAGGCCCATCGAACCGTTGACGGCCGATGCCTCGCTCTTGCCGGCGACGCCCGGCGCAGGCACGACGCCGACCTTGCCGGCGACCTTCGAGTCCTTCGGGTCGTTGGCCATGTTGTACATGTAGGTCCAGTTGAGGGCGAAGGCGGCGTCGCCGTTCTCGAACACCTTGCGGACGTCTTCCTCCAGGAACTCCTTGGAGTTCGGATTGGTGATGCCGGACGTGTAGCTGTCGACCATGTACTTCAGCGCGTCGAGACCGCCGCCCGACTGGAAGGCCGGCTTGCCGTCCTTCAGGAAGTCGCCGCCGAAAGCGCTGACCAGCGTGGTGTAGTCGCAGATGGCAGCTTCCGCCTGCGCCCAGCTCCAGGCGATCGGCGAGGCGAGGATGCCCTTGTCCTTGATGATCTTGGCGTCGGCGGCCAGCTCTTCCCAGGTCTTGGGCGGGTTGGCGATGCCGGCCTTCGCCAGGATTTCCTTGTTGTAGAACAGATACTTGGTGTCGAGGATCCAGGGCATGCCGTAGAACTTGCCGTCATACTTGACGGTGGTCCAGGCGCCGGGCAGCACGCCGGCCTTCATCTCGTCGGTGATCTTGGAGCTGACGTCGACCAGCACGTTGTTGGCGGCGAACTCGGCCGGCCAGATCACGTCGAACAGGACGACGTCGTAGGCGTTGCCGGCGCCCTGGGCGAGCACGGTCTTGTCGTGCAGGCCTTCGTAGGGCACGAACTCCAGATTGACCTTGATATCGGGATTGGCCTTGGTGAAAGCCTCGGTCATGGCGCGGACGTCGGCCTCGCTATAGGCGGCCTGGGCCATGAACAGCGCGTTGATCTGCGTCTCGGCGAAAGCCGGAAGGGAAAGCGGCGCCGTCAGAAGCGTCGCGGAGAGGAGTGTCCTGCCGAAAAACCTGTTCATTGTGGGCTCCCTTTGGTCGGTGACTACGCGGAAGGGATCGCGGCGGGAGTGTGCCGCCACGACCGGTCGTGTGATGGCCCGACGGGCCGATGGCATGGAGCGTCGTCACACCATTTCGGGCGGACTAGCGTTCCCCGGAACTCTTCGGTTCCTTATTAAGTCAAATTGCTTGACTAATTCGTGGGCGAAATATCAACTGCTGTCAAGATGGATTTGGGCATGAACGAACAGCGGCCGATCCGCGCCAAGAGCGGCGCCAATCACGAGGGAACCAGCGCTCACAACCGGCGCGTCATCATCGACGCGCTCCGGGTGAACGGTGCCCTGTCACGCGCCGATCTTGCCCGTGCCACCGGCCTCACCAAGCAGGCGGTGTCCAATCTCGTCGAGACGCTGGAGAACGAAGGCCTCGTCGCGTCCGAGGAGTTGGTGCGCAAGGGGCGAGGGCAGCCATCGACGCCGTATCGCCTTGTCGCCGACGGCGCCTATTCCATCGGTCTGCAGATCGATCGTCACATCAGCCGCGCCATCGTCGTCGATCTCGTCGGCAACATCCTGGCCCGCGCCACCGCCAAGGTGCCGCCGCGCGCGCCGGAAGAGGGCGTAGGGGTGCTGCTCGATCTGCTCTCCGACGTGAGGGGCAGGTTCGCGGCCGGGAGGCCGGAGGCCGAGGCGCGTATCGCCGGTATCGGCGTGGCGATGCCCGGCCCGTTCGGCGTCGCCATCGCCGACGACAGCCTGTGGCTCATGCAGGCCTGGCAGAGCTTTCCTCTGGTGGATCGGCTGGCCGCCGGCACCGGCCTCGCCGTCAGCCTGCAGAACGACGCGGCGGCCTGCGCCACCGCCGAGCGCATGGTGGGAGCCGCGCACGGCCTCGATCACGTCGTCTGCATCTATGTCGGCTACGGCATCGGCGCCGGGCTGATCCTTGGCGGCGAACTCTACAGCGGAGCCAACGGCAACGCCGGCGAAATCGGCATGGTGCTGTTCGGTCGACCGGACAATCTCGTGCCGCTGGAGCATCGCGCCTCCATCGCTTCACTTTATGCGCTGGTCGACATCGACCCGGCCGACCCGCAGCAGTTCGACAAGCTGGAACGACTGGTCCTGGCGGGTGACCGGCGCGTCGGCGACTGGATCGAACGGGCCGGTCACGACCTGAGGCTGGCCGTCCATACGGCGGAGACGCTGTTCGACCCGCAAACCGTCGTTCTGTCGAGCGGCGTTTCCGGCTCGCTGATGCACCGGTTGATCGCCGCTATCGAACCGTTGTGCCCGTCCTTGGTGCCGACAACCGGTCGCGCCGTGCCTCGCCTGCGGCTGGGGATGACCGACCCCTGGGCAGTCGCCATCGGCGCCGCCGCCGATCCAATTCGCCGCGCCTTCGATCCCAGTTTCTCCGCGATTCTGAAGCGTCAGGGAGAATGATGGGGCGAAGGACCAACAAATTTCCTGACAGAGAATTGTCATTCCCTGCGTTTTGCCGCTAATCTTTCAGCGTTACGGGCAAAGACAAAAAGCGGCCCGCGCCTTACCAGGGGAACAGTCACAATGACCAGAAGCATCATTCGCGGCCTTGCCGCCGCCGCGCTGCTCGCTGCCTCGGCCCTCGCCGTCCACGCCGAGGAGACGCTGAAGATCGGCACCGAGGGCGCCTATCCGCCCTTCAACTATGTGGACACCGACGGCTCCATCAAGGGATTCGACGTCGAGATCGGCCTCGCCCTCTGCGAGAAGATGAAGGTCAAGTGCGAGGTGGTGGCGCAGGATTGGGACGGCATCATTCCCGCTCTGCTCGCCAAGAAATACGACATGATCATCGCCTCGATGTTCATCACCGAGGAGCGCAAGAAGGTCGTCGACTTCACCAAGCCCTACTACAAGGCGGCAATGACCCACGTCGTGCCCAAGGATAGCGACATCACCGAGTTCTCCGACGCGGCGCTGTCGGGCAAGATCATCGGCGCGCAGGCCGGCACCACGCAGGCCGAGTACATCGAGAAGACCTACCCGAGCGCCACGCTGAAGACCTATCCCACCCAGGACGAGGCCAATCTCGACCTCGCGGCCGGCCGTCTCGACCTGCAGGTCGGCGACTTCCTGCCGATGTTCGACTGGGTGGCCAAGGACGCCGGCGCCTGCTGCAAGCTGGCCGGCGAGCCGATCACCGATCCGGCCTTCGTCGGAGAGGGCGTGGGCATCGCCGTCCGCAAGGACGATGGCGCGCTCAAGGAGGCGATCAACAAGGCCATCGACGAAGTGGTCGCCGATGGCACCTACAAGACCATCAACGACAAGTATTTCAAGATCAACCTCTACTCGCTGAAGTGAGACATCGGGGGCGGCGATCCCGCCGCTTCCGCCAGTTCCGTGGCCGGCCGAGCGCATGTTCGGCCGGTATCCGTCTTCTCACGAAGGACAATGCCCTTTCCGGTTGTTGCACCCTGACGGACGGTTCGTCTATGACAGCGCTTTCCATCAAGGTGTCCGAATGGCCAGCACTCTTCCCGTCTATCGTTTCGATTCCTTCATCGTCCGTACGCCGTCGTCGTCGGTGGTGAACGGCCTCCGCGCCGATGATCGCGGCAATCCCACCTACGCAGGCGTTCTCGCCGAGCATGCCGCCTACATTCATGCGGTGAGCCTGGCCGGTGTCGAAGTGACGGTGCTGCCGCCGCTCGAAGCCTTCCCCGACTCGATCTTCGTCGAGGATCCCGCATTGGTGTTCCCGGAAGGGGCCATTCTCTTGAGGCCGGGCGCCCCGACTCGCGCCGGCGAAACGGCCGAGATCGCACCGGTGCTGAAGCGCCTGTTCTCGACCGTACTCGATCTGCCGCGCGGATTTGCCGATGGCGGCGACGTTCTGACGACGCAGAAAAGCGTCATGATCGGCCTGTCCGCCCGCACAAATCGCGAAGGCGCCGAGGCGTTGATCGAATGCCTGGCCAAGCTCGGCCGCAAGGGCGAGATCGTCGAAACGCCCAAGGACGTGTTGCATTTCAAGACCGACTGCTCGCTTCTCGACGAGGAGACGGTGCTGACCACCGGCCGCCTCGAGCGGTCCGGCGTGTTCAAGGGCTTCAATACGCTTCTGGTGCCGGCCGGCGAGGAAGCCGCCGCCAATGCCCTGCGCGTCAACGATGTGGTGTTCGTCGGTTCCGACTATCCGCGCACCGCCGAGCTTCTGGCCGCCAACGGCTACAAGGTGGTGCCGCTCAAGACCACCGAGATCGGCAAGATCGATGCCGGCCTTTCCTGCATGTCGCTGCGGTGGCGGCGGGGCTGAACCGGTTGGGTTGAGCGAAGATATTGATGTCGAAGAAAAGGGGAACGTCCCAAATGTCCAATATCGTTGTCAAAACGGCGCTGGCGCTTGCCGTCGCCTCGTCGGTGGCCCTGCCGGCCTTCGCCGAGGATGTGATCAGGATCGGCATGACGCCGGAGCCCTATCTGCCGTTCGGCCAGGTGAATGCTGCCGGCGAGTGGGAAGGTATCGAGGCCGACATCACCCATGCCCTCTGCGAGCGCATGAAGGTGAAGTGCGAGATTTCCGCCATGGCCTTCGACGGCCTGCTGCCGGCCCTCAAGGAAAACAAGCTCGACGTGGCGGTCGGCGCCTTCTCGATCACCGACGAGCGTCGCGAGACGGTTGACTTCAGCGCCTCCTACTACACCGAGGGCACCTCGCTGGTCGGGCCGAAGTCGGAGCAAGTCACGATCGGCACGGTGGACGCGCCGGACGGCACCAAGATCCTCGATCCCAAGGCGTTCGAGGGCAAGATCCTCGGCGTGCAGGCATCAACCGTGCAGCACCAGTACGTGACCAAGTACTATCCCGAGATCGAGGTGAAGGCCTACGACACCGCCGACAACTCGATGGCCGACCTCGCCGCCGGCCGCATCGATTTCGTGCTGTCGCCCGATCTCTATCTCCACACGTTCCTGGCGACGCCGCAGGGCGCCGAGTTCGACATCAAGGCTGCCGCGCCCGAGAACAAGGTGCTCGGCGAGGGCGTCGGCTACGTCGTCAAGAAGGGCGATGCGGCCACCCTCAAGAAGGTCGACGACGCGCTGGCTTCGATCAAGGCCGACGGCACGCTCGACAAGAGCATTGCCCACTGGGTCGACGGCAAGAAATAAGCTCCGACTTCAGCCGCCGCCGGTTCTCATGGGGGCCGGCGGTGGTTTCTCTTTCGGATGGCGCGATGGACGGAACTCTTTCACTGCTCAGCTGGGGTGACACGGGCTGGAGCGACGATCTCTTCTGGGGCATCGTCACCACGCTCAAGGTGTCGATCTCGGCCTACCTGATCGCCCTGGTGTTCGGCGCGGTCTGCGCCGTCGGAAAACAATCGTCCTGGCGCGCCGTCCGCTTCATCGCCGGGGTCTATACCACGGTGGTGCGGGCACTGCCGGAACTCCTCGTCATCCTGCTGCTCTACTTCTCCATCGCCTCGGGCATCGAGCGGCTGGTGAAGGGATTCGGCCTTGCCGACGACACCTTCCAGGTCAGTCCGTTCTGGGCGGCCGTCGTGGCGCTGGCCTTCGTGTCCGGCGCCTTCATGGCCGAGGTGCTGCGGGCTGCCTATCTTGCGGTACCGCTCGGGCAGATCGAGGCAGGTCTGGCGCTCGGCATGCACCGGGGGCTCATCCTCGTCCGCATCGTCGCGCCGCAGATGATCCGCCACGCCATCCCCGGCATGGGCAATCTCTGGCTGGAGATGACCAAGGAAAGCGCCATCATCTCGGTTCTCGGCGCCTTCAACGACCTTCTCTACGTCGGTTATCGGGCGGCGGCGGGCACGCGGCAGTACATCTTTTTCTACGGCATCACCGCCGTGCTGTTCCTGATGATCACGGCGGTATCTGTCTGGGCGATCTCCCGTATCGAGCGGCGCTTCTCGCGGGGTTACCGCTGATGGACGCGCTCGCTCACGTCGTGTCGTTTCTGCCGCCGCTCTTGGCGGCCATGCCGCTCACACTGTTCCTGACGGTGACCGGCGTCGTCTTCGGCCTCTTGATGGGGACGCTTATCGCCGTGGCCATGGTCTACGGCAGGCGCACGTCTGCCTGGCCGGCCAAGGCCTTTACCTTCGCCTTTCGCGGCACGCCGCTCCTGGTTCAGCTCTATCTGATCTATTACGGGCTCGGACAGGTGTTGCCCGGCACCTTCATCCGCCATTCCTTCCTGTGGCCCTATCTGCGCGACGGGCTCTGGTACGCGGTGTTCGCGCTGTCGCTCAACCAGGCCGCCTATAATGCCGAGGTGATCCGAGGCGCCATCCTCGCCGTTCCCAAGGGGCAGACCGAAGCGGGCATAGCCGTGGGCATGCGACCCTTCACCATCCTGAGGCGCATCACCTTGCCGCAGGCATTGAGGCTTTGCCTGCCGGTGCTGACGTCCGACGTGATCATTCTTCTGAAGTCGACGTCGCTCGCCTCGACCATCACCATCATGGAGATGATGGGCACGGCGCGCATGATGCAGCGCCAGTCGCTGCTGATCTTCGAGCCGCTCATCGCCGCCGGGCTTCTCTACTTCGCCGTGGTCGTGGTGCTGACGCGCGTCATGGCCGAGGTCGAGCGCCGCATGACGCTCTATCGCCAGCCGGCACGACCGCAACAGGGCTGACATCATGGACGAATCCGTCTTCCAGGCTTTTTTGCCGGAGCTCGTCGATATTCGCCGCCGCCTGCACCAGATGCCGGAGACCGGCTACGAGGAGAGGCAGACCTCAGCCCTCGTCGCCGACCTCATGGAAGGCTGGGGGCTGACCGTGACGCGCGGTCTTGCTGCAACGGGCTTCGTCGCGACGCTCGATCGGGGCGGCGACAGGGCGGTCGGCCTAAGAGCCGACATGGACGGCCTGCCGATCGTCGAGGAGACGGGAGCAGTCTATGCGAGCCGGATCCCGGGCATGATGCATGCCTGTGGCCATGACGGCCATACGACCATGCTGATCGGCGCTGCCTTCCGCCTCATTCACGACGACGATTTTCGAGGCAAGGTGCATTTCATCTTCCAGCCGGCCGAAGAAACGGCCGGTGGCGCCGCGCGCATGATCGAAGAGGGGCTGTTCGAGCGCTTCCCGTGCGAGGCGGTCTTCGCGCTTCACAATTATCCCGGCCTCGCCGCCGGTCGCTTCTCGGCGCGGACCGGCGCCATGATGGCGGCAATCGACGCGGCCACGCTGACGGTGCGGGGCAGGGGCGGCCATGGCGCTCGCCCTGAGGATACGATCGATCCGGTGGTTGCGGCGTCCAGCATCGTCATGGCGCTGCAGTCCGCGATATCGCGCAACGTGCCGCCGCAGGAGGCCGGCGTGATCACCGTCGGTGCCTTCCATGCTGGCTCGGCCTGCAACGTCATACCCGACGAGGCGGTGCTGGAGATCAGCCTGCGCGCCACGGATCCGGATGTCCGGTCTCGGCTCTGCCGGCGGTTCGAGGACATCGCCCGTCTCCAGGCCGAGAGCTTTGGCGCCGAGGTGCGCATCGACTGGCAGGTCGGGTATCCCGTCACCATGAACGACGCCGCCGCGGTCGGTCTGGCGATCGAGGTCATCCGCGACACCTTCGGCGATGACGCCTTCGAACCGCTCGATCGACCGATGATGGGCAGCGAGGATTTCGCCTTCATGCTGGAGAAGGTGAAGGGCGCCTATCTGTTCCTCGGCAACGGCGACAGCGCGGGGCTGCACAACAGCCGCTACGACTTCAACGACGCGCTGCTCGAGCGCGGCCCCGTCTTCCTGCATGCTCTGGCGCGGCGCTTCCTCGCCTGACCCTATTTCAGCAAGGCGATCAGCTCCTCGGTGGTGCCGGTTTCGGCGATCCATGGAAACGTCAACTCGACGCTGCGCCGATGCGCCTCCGGATTGGCGTCGGTCATGGCGTCGACGGGCAGGGCGACGTTGTATCCGAGTTCATGGGCGAAACGAGCCGTCGATTCCACGCCTCGGCTGGTGGCGATGCCGCAAATGACGATACCGGTGACGCCGAGATCGCGCAGGCGATCATCGAGGCCGGTCCCGGTGAAGGCACCCCAGGTCTTCTTGCTGATGCGTATGTCGTCGGGCACCTGACCGAGCTCGGGGAGAAGCTCGGCCCAATCGGCCGGCCTGTCGGCGTTCGGCTTCTTGTCGGTTCGGCCGGGCGCGCCGCCTATGACGTTGACCAGAACCACAGGTCGTTTGGTGGCGCGAAAGGCTTCGATCAGCCGGACGGCGTTGGCGATTGCCGGGCGCGCCAGGTCCTGGGGCGGCAGCGCGGCGATCCCCTTCTGCAGATCGATGACGATAAGGGCCGTGCGAGTGTCGATAGTGGTAAATGACATGGTTGGAGTTTCCTCCTTAAGCGAACAATGAGCGAATGAACAATGTACCAGCAATTGCGGCGTGTCGATGACGGTCAATCCTGGAAAGTGGATATGGTCAAATCGAGACGAATTGCGTAGACCTAGCCTTGAGCGAGCTTTGGTTTCTCTACGGACTGGAAACTTTTCGCCGATAAACTAGTTAAGGTGCAACGAGTCGGGCTCCGACTCGTCTGCGTTCGTCATTGGGACATCATGGGCAAGGCAGTCGCCAAGGAGAAGGTTCAGCATCAGGTCGCAGCGCTACCGTTTCGACGGTCGGCGGATGGCGACGTGTCGGTGCTGCTCGTCTCCTCCCGCGAGACGCACCGCCCCCTGATCCCCAAGGGATGGCGCATGAAGGGAAAGAGCGATCGCAAGGCCGCTGCGATCGAGGCCATGGAAGAGGCCGGCGTGATCGGCAAGCCTTCCAAGGCGCCCATTGGCCGCTACCGCTACTGGAAGCGCCTCGACGACTGCTTCACGCTCGTCGACGTGGACGTCTACAGTCTTGAGGTGACTGAACATCTCGCCGACTGGCCGGAGCGCCAGGAGCGACATCGCAAGTGGATGAGCCCCGAGGACGCCGCCATCGTCGTCGACGAGCCGGGTCTTGCCTTCATCCTGCAGTCTTTCCGCGCTTAGGCGCGTGCCGATCGACTGGCTCGGCCATAATTTCCCAGCTGGATTTGAAGCATTTGGTCGGCTCGCTTTGGCTCGCCGGCACCGATTGCCGGCCGATGCTGGCTCTCCCGTCGCCATGGGTAATAAGTGCCGGCCACCGTTGCTGACTGCAACTATATGTAACTCATTGTAAAAGCTGACAAAAACTAGAAAAGTAGCATAGGGTTTGCAGCGTCCTTTCACAAAGACAGCGTTGATGCTGGCCTCAATTGCATTTTGAAAGCGATCTTGTGGAGAAAGGGCGGAAAACTCGGGTTCGATGGTGTTGGTGATGGGCAATAGCTACCCGGCAGATTTTTCCTCGCGGAACAACTTGCCGTACCTTCCAGGAAGTATTTGCCTATACTTATAATTCTCCACGAATTCTCGTTTTTGTGCGCCTGAATTTCTTCCCTGCTTCGTACAAAGTCCAAGAGGGGCGTTTCAACCGGATGCGGTGTAAGGGGTAGGGGTGTGCGATGATGGCTGCAGCAAGTTCGTTCGGCGCTACGGTTCCGTTACCGTTGGTGTCTCGGGACATGGCGAGAAGCGCTCCGACGGCGTCGCCTCGAAGCGAGGACGATCTCCTGCTTGAGCGGATCGCCGCCGACGATCGCGAGGCATTCGCTCTCTTGGTGGAGCGTCACGCCGATCGCGGCTTCGCGTTGGCCTTGCGTATCCTGAAGAACTCCGACGATGCCGAGGATGTGGTTCAGGACAGTTTCCTGAAGCTTTGGACGCACAGGAAGCGGATGGAGATCGGGCGGGCCAAGTTTTCCACGTGGCTTTATCGGGTAATCACCAACCGCTGCATCGATCTCAGGCGCAAGCCGGCGATGGACGACATCGAAACCGCGCCGGAAGTGGCCGACGAGACCGAGGACGCGCTGACGCGCCTGCACCGCGCGTCCATGACCAGCCTGCTGGAAACAGCGCTTTCCCGCCTCCCGGATCAGCAGCGCGTCGCCGTCATCCTCAGCTATCACGAGTCCATGTCGAACGCTGAAATCGCCGAGGTGATGGAGACGACAATCATGGCCGTCGAGTCTCTTCTGAAGCGTGGCCGGCAGCAGCTTCGCAAGCACCTCGCACGGGCGGAGGACGATATCCGTCAGTCGTTTACCCAGAATTAACCATAAAATCAGCGTGCGGCGAACAAAAAGCGCCGGGTTGGCTCCCGCTCATCCGTTGAAGACACGAAGCGAGGGGCGATGACGCCTCGCGCCGACGTCCTCCCAACAGGAGGAAACGTCATCCATCGATGAGGACCAGAGCGCCATGCCCGTCATTTCCACGAACACTGCCGCCAACTCCGCCGTCCGCTACCTCAACCTCAATGCCGCCGAGCAGTCGTCGTCGCTGTCCAAGCTGGCCTCCGGCTCCCGCATCACCCAGGCGTCCGACGACGCCGCCGGCCTCGCCATCTCCACCCGTATCTCGTCGGACGTGGCCACGCTGAACCAGGCGGCAACCAACGCCACGCAGGCCGTGTCGGTGCTGCAGACCGCCGACGGCGGCGCGTCCAACATTTCCGATATCCTCGAGCGCATGAAGACGCTGGCTACCCAGTCGGCGTCGGGCACCGTGACCGACAGCGAGCGCACCTACATCGATGCCGAGTTCCAGGAACTGATCGAGCAGATCGATACCATTGCCTCGGGCACCCGTTTCAACGGTGAGAGTCTTCTCGACGGTACCTCCGCCTTTGCTTCGTCCACGGGCGGCACCAGCATCGTGGTCGGCTCTTCGGCTTCCGACACCATCAAGGTGACGATCGACGATCTGACGTCGTCGACCTTGGGGCTTTCCACCTCGGAAGCCAACGACATCACGGCCAACCTCAGCAATGTCTCCATCGGTATCGGTCAGGGCACCGACGCCAAGTCTGTCGTGCTCAGCGTCAGCGTCGATGGCGGCACCGCTGTGGACGTTACCCTCGACAGTGCTGCCGATTCCGACGGTGACGGTGTGCTGTCCGGCAATGAGATCGGTGCTGCCTTCGAGGCCGCTTCAGTGACCGGCGCTTCCTTCTCCTACGCCAACGGCCAGCTCAGCATCTCCAACACCTCGACCAGCACGGGCAGCGCGAGCTCGCTCAGCATCTCGGTCAACACCACCGACACGGATTATACGGCCGCGACCGGCTCTTCGATCCTGAAGGACCTCGGCTTCACCAGCGACGCTTCGGCCACTACGATCTCGACGACCGGTTCGGGCACGCAGCAGCTCAGTGTATCCACCCAGGCCAACGCGACCAGCGCGCTCGACACCATCGACGCGGCTATCGACAAGGTGTCGGCGGCTCGCGCTAGCATCGGCGCTCAGGAAAGCCGCTTCGAGTTCTCCTCGGAATCGATCGCCACATCCATCGAAAACCTCGAGGCGGCCAACTCGGCGATCACCGATGTCGACGTCGCGTCCGAGGAGGCGAAACTCGCTTCCGCCGAAGTCAAGGTGCAGGCCGCCGTGGCCGCCGCGTCGTCGGCGAACGACATGACGCAGAACCTCTTGAAGCTGCTCCAGTAAGTTTCGGGAGGCCTGAAGAGCGGAAGGCGCAAACCACGCGCCTTCCTTCAATCATGCCGCCCCGGTTCGGGGCGGTGGAGGAGGTCACATGTCCTCGGTCACCAGCGCCACGACCAGTTCGACCGCGTCGACAACGGCGAGCAGTACCTCCACGTCGAGTAGTGGCTCGACCTCGACCAACTATGCCTCCACCGACACGTCGTCGATCGACTGGGACGGCCTCGTCGAGGAGCTCTATCAGGCCAAGCTGGCCAAGGCCGATACCTACGAAACCAAGATTACCAACAACGAAACCAAGATCGCCGCCTACCAGGACGCTGCCAGTCTTCTCTCGACGTTGCAGGACAC
>Ga0206117_100185_pt1 | contig 96173 bp, 103 predicted proteins | sample 3A5Ametagenome_FD_177997 | JGI IMG/M metagenome (GOLD analysis project Ga0206117, IMG submission 177997) | Enriched microbial communities from leaf-cutter ant dump, University of Wisconsin, Madison, United States - 3A5A | ecosystem: Environmental > Terrestrial > Nest > Insects nest > Nest dump...
ATGTTGCCGAAGCGTCCGGTTTGTCCAAGACCGACGCCACGAAGGCCGTCGACGCCGTGTTCGACAGCATTGCCGAATCCTTGAAGAACGGTGATGAGGTCCGTCTGGTCGGCTTCGGCACCTTCGCGGTCGCTGAGCGTCCCGCGACCGAAGGCCGCAACCCGCGCACCGGCGAGAAGATCGATATCCCGGCGTCCAAGCAGCCGAAGTTCAAGGCCGGCAAGACTCTGAAGGACGCCCTGAACTAAGCGCTTATCAGCGCTTGAAGTTTTTGGCCCGCTCAGGGCATAGTGCGGCCGGCCGGGCACCCACCCGGCCGGCTTGCCTTTGAGTGCGAAGGCAGGTTCGTTTCGGGCGATTAGCTCAGCGGTAGAGCGTCTCGTTTACACCGAGAATGTCGGGGGTTCGATCCCCTCATCGCCCACCAATCTTTTCAATAACTTAGTGGTAATTCCAAGGCCCCTTCAAGGGGCCTTTGTCGTATCTAGGTGACAACTAGGTGACAGGCGGTGCTGACTTGCGCCAGAGAGCCGCTGTCCGCTCTAAAACCTGCTGTCCGAACTCCACGCGAAACGCGACCTTGCTGGGGGTCGGGGCGGCGCCAAAGCGCTGCGCACCCTCGGTTGTGACCACATACACAGCAGGGTCCGATATTTCTATCTGGATGGCATTGGCCTTGCCGGAGGTCAGCGCGCTTGCAATCGCATCTCCAGCGCGGCGGGAATTTTCATCAGTAAGATCATAATAATACTGAGCGGACGCAACGGGTTTTAATCCCGGAACCTCTACATAACACGCCAGTATCAGAAGTGCAAACTGCGCCTCTGATATGTGTTTAACATCCCGGCCGGAACTAACGGGGATAAGATCAATCTGCTGAAACTTGTACGATATTGCGCGTATTTGTTTCTCGGTTAGGTGGGATATTTCAGAAATAATGCTAATTGCCTGCGTTAGGGTGGCCATATCGTTTGCCAATACCTTGTGGTTGCGAAACGTTGCCAAAGAAAGATTAATCGGGAAATTTGGATTTGGCTATAAAAATCCAATTTCAAGCTTGACACGCTTTGGATTTGGATATGAGATTTCAAAACCAACTCATGTGATGCCAGACGGCGATAGATGATCTGCATGGATCGTCCGTCATTGAAAGGCGAGGGGATGCAATGAGCCAAACCGAAAATTCCGAGCCCGCCCGTATTCTGCGTTATCCCGAAGTCTTCAAGCGCACCGGATACCACCGCACTTCTTTGTTTAAGATGGAGCGCGCCGGAAAATTCCCGAAGCGTATCCCGTTGGGACCGAAATCAGTGGGCTGGCTGGAATCGGAAATCAATGCTTGGATCGCTGATCGACTGAAAGCGCGTGACGCTGCTCCTGCCACGGCAGCCCAATCAACCTCTTCCGTCAATGCCTCCAATCAACCGGCACTGACCAAGCGTGGCCGGGGCCGTCCTCCGGTGAACCCGCCTCAGCACCCGGCGTACTAAGCCTCACCTCTGCCGCCACACAAATCGATCCCAAACCACGCGCCGGCTGATCTGGCGCGAACGCCAAAGGCTTGCCCGATGTCCACCTTGGAACGCACACAGAAGCTTCTCGCCGAAATCCTCGGCAACGGTATCGACCCCACACCCATCGAGCCGCACGCCTATTTTGGCGACGACCTCGGGGCCGACAGCCTGGACGCCATCCAAATCCAGATCGCGGTGGAGGAGGAATTCGGCGTCGAAATCCCGGACGACGAGTTCGGCCGCATCATCACGGTGGACGATCTGGTGAAGCGCATCGACAGCGCTGTGCCGGCTGACGCGGAGGGCTGATCGGATGGGCGACCACATCCTCCGTCCCATGGGCGCCGCAACGCTCCGGATCGCCACGGACACCCAGCCCGGCCACTGCCACGGCATCGACAGCGTGACGGAGGATGTCGCCGGCACGCTCGCCCTCGAAGCCTCCGACCAGCACTTCAAAAAACCCCGTGACTGCGTAGGTATGGGCGGCCGGGCGGATCGGTGACCTGATCCCGGCCTGACCAGTTTCGCGGCTTGTCCGCGTCCGAGGCCCGCACCCCCATCCATCCGGGTGCGTGGCGTTTCCTCCAAGCCTTATGGCCGGCAACCCGGCGGCTGCCGGCCACCTTTCCAAGCCCCTTACCCATGCCTGGGTGGGGCCATAGGCCGTTGCGGACGCCCGGAGCAAACGGGGTAGCCCGCCGGCAAGCCGCCCACCCGATAGAGCGCGGCACTTCCATCTGAGACCGCCGCCATGGCTCTCCCCGCCCGCATCGGCCGCGACATTCCCGGAAAGAGCGTCGTCAAGGCCGAGGAAAAGAAGACCCGCGTCGCTGCCGACCACCTCGGCCTGATCCGGAAGCTCTCCTGCTGCGCCTGCGGAGCGCCTCCACGATCCGACCCCCACCACCTGATGCGTGGCGGAGATCGTGGAGGCAATCGAACTTCCTCCGGCCGCTACACCATCCCGCTTTGCCGCAAGCACCACGAGGAAATCACCCCGCACGGCAACCCGGAAGCGGTCCTGATGGCGCGTTACGGCATCGATGCCCGTGCCCTGGCTGATTCGCTTTGGTCGGTCAGCGGTGACGTAGACGCCATGGAGCGGGCCGTCTTCCGCGCCCATCAGGATGCGAGGCAGCGCCTCCGTCAGGTGGAGGCGCAGCGGTGACTGACGCTCTCGCCACCCCCGCTTGGCCGGTCATCGACTACAAGGCGGTCTCCGCTCGCCTGGACATTTCGCCGGCCTCCAAGGTCATCACCCTGGACGGCGTCGTCATCGGCACCTTCGGCACCGAGATGGACGATGGCTCGCGAGTGTGGACCGCCTGCCTGACCGACGTCCTCGGTCACCGCGGCGGCATCATCCAACATCGCATCCCGACCGACGCGATAAGGCTCACCACCAACAAGGTGGTGGACATCTTGCGCCGCCACTTCCCCGACGTCGACCACGGCCCGATCTCGCTGGACGCCACCGAAGGCGAGATGAACGAGATCCGCCGCGGCGAACGGACGGCGCTGCACCTCCCCTACAACTCGGCCAAGCACGGGCGTACCGCATGCCGCCCCGGCCGCAAGGCCCGCATCTCGATCTTCGCCGCACCGAAGGGCCGGAAGCGCCCCGTCGACGCCGAAATCGTCTCGGTCCGCAAGGTAACGCGCGCTGAAGCGCTCGCCGCGAACCGCCTCCTCGAATTTCGCCACCCGTCCGTCAAGGCCTTCGCCGAGGTGACCTTCACCCTCGCGCCGGCGGCGGACACCTCTCAACAGCCCAGCCCGGAGGACGCCATGCCGGCGAAAGCCGCCCCCGTTCCGTCCAAGCCGCGCGAGACCCAGGCCACGATCATGGCCTGGAAGCGCGAGACCTTCGGACCGTCCAGCCCCATGCGCACTTTGGCCCGCGCCGCAGAGGAGGCGGCCGAGCTGTTCCGCGCCATCACCTCCGACGCCCCACCGGAGAAAATCGTCGAAGAGGCGGCCGACACGGCTCTGATCCTCGCGGACATCGGCGAGCTGCTGCGCCTGACCGATTGGCTCTTCCTTCCTTCCGCCCCGATGATCCGTCGCCCCACGAAGCTGGCCGGCTATGTCCTGACCCACCTTGGCACGCTCGTGAGGGAGGTGGACGACTACACCGACGGGGACGGCGTCAGCGACACCTTGGCCCACAGCACGTCCTGCGGCCTCCTCCGCGCCGTGATCGGCGGCCTGGAGGAGCTGTGCGGCTGCTACGGCCACAGCCTCCGCGACGCCATCGACTCGATGATGGCGATCAACCGGACCCGCAAGTGGAACCCGGACGGCACGGGCCACGCCTACCACCGGGCCGCGGTCTGATGGCGGGCGCCTTCTTCCGGAAGGCCGCGGCGCGCGTTGCCGCTGCGGTCTCCACCATTGCCCCTCCCACCCCGGCCGAGGCCGCCGGCAACCGCCTGCGGGCCTGCCTCCATGCTGATGGCCGGACCAGCTACCCCGATGTGGTCCAGTACCGGCTGAAGGACTTCGACCCGATCAGCCTGTCCTACGAGTCGACCGGCCCGCTGGTGAACCTGCCGCCCACGGCGGAGAGCCACCCGGACACCCACGCCGCCGATCTGGCCGGCCGGTCGGGTAAGAGCGCGCTGCCAGTGTCGCTGCCCTACATCGCCGTGGTCCACGACCTGTCGGCCTACGACCGCTTGAAGGCCCGCGGTCTGCTGGAGATCGGGCGCCGCATCCGCATGGAAGACATCGGCGCCCCGGTCGACCGGCGCCCCGCGCCGGGAGCGTGAGCCATGCCGATCCCCGACACATGCATCAATGATAACCAGCTTTACGTCGCCCTGACCGGCAAGGGCGGGCTCGTCACGCCCATGCCCCTGCTGCTTCGCCGCGGCGCTGCAACGGTCGAGGCCTACGCCCGCCCCTGGGATCTGCCTTATGGCGCCTTCGGCCAACTGGTGCGCGACGAAATCGACCCCCTGTGGGGCGCACGCGATCTGGCGCCCGACGAATTCGACGATCTGGTCGACCTGATCAACGACCGCGATCCGGGCGGCGTCGAGCGCCCGCTGCACATCTTCGATCCCGAGGACATAAACGTCCGGAAGGTCCGGTGCCTCTATGACAGCCGCGCCAAGCTCAATGGCGGCCCACCTTCCATTGCCGACGTCTTGGACGCGATGTGGCTGGAGCTTGAGGGCACCGGAACCTTCTTCGCAGACATGAAGGAGCGCGAGGCGGCTGAGGCGGAAGAGGCGGAAACCGAAGACGCCGAATCGGTTCCCGCCCCGGCAGAGACCGCCCCCGAGGTGGCTGCGCCTCCGGTCACCACCCCCACCACTCCGCCTCACTCCGCCGTCCCAGCGCAGCCCATCCCCGCGCCCCAGCCGGCCGCCAATCCCCAGCCCAAGGGCAACACCCCCATGCAGCTCACCGTCGACAAGGGGCCGCTCCTGGCCGCCCTGAAGCGTGCCGTGTCGGTAGCCGGCAAGAAGACCACTATGCCGATCATCGAATGCGTCCTGCTCGATGTCGCCGGCTCCATCTTGACCCTGTCCGCCACCGATCTCGCTGTGGACATGCAGATCAAGGTCCCGGTCGCCATGGACGCGCGTCCCGGCCGGCTGGCCGTCCCCGGCGCTGCGCTGGTCACGGCTATCGACGCCCTCCCTGATGGCGCCCAGGCCACCCTGGAGAAGACCGACGACGCCCGCCTTCGCATCATGGCCAGCCGCACCCGCTTCCACGTCCCGACCATGCATCCGGACGACTTCCCGGCCTTCGCCATGGTCGACGGCTCGGAGGTTCGCGTGCAGGCGCAGGAGCTTAAGCGAGCTATCGACCGGGTGGCGTTCGGCATTTCCACCGACGACGTCGCGCGCCCCCAGCTGGCCGGCATGTTTCTCCACGCCCGTCCTGAGGGCCTGCGGGTGGTGGGAGCCAATGGACAGATCCTCTCCCGCTCGGACTTGGTGACCACCGCCCCGGCTACCGAATTCGTCCAGGCATTCTCGGAACCCGGCCGGCCGCAAGGCGTGATGATCCCACGTGATTCGGTTACTGCCCTCCGCCGCCTTCTGGATGCGGTCGACGGCGAAACCGAGGTGACCGCCATCATCGGCCGCAAGCGGGCCATCTTCGAGATGTTCCCGCTGCGCTTTGGCACCACCCTCTCCGCGGCGGAGTACATCGCCTACGAGGCGGTGCTGTCGCAGACCCTGGCGACGGCCAAGCGGAACTGGACCGTGCCGCGGGCTGGCCTGCTGGCGACCGTCCGCCGGGTGCGTGCCCTGGCGGGGGACAAGGGCCGCACGGTCGCCCTGACGGTCACTGGTGACGGGGTGCGCGCGGAGACGACCGTTCGCGAAAGTGCCACGGATGCCGTCGATATCCTGGAGGCGCCCACCGGCCTTTGCGACGCCCCGATCGATATCGGGTTCGCCGCCGGTCACTTGGCCGCCGCGCTCGATTCCCTGAACGCCGGCACCGTCACCTGCACCATGACCGACCACCTCCTGCCCACCTTCTGGCGGGCCGAACAGGAGGGGGACATCCTCGCGGCCGAACACCTCGTGGTGGTCATGCCGTTCCGTCTCGATCCGAAAAAGGCGGAGGCGTGATGCGCTACACCCACCCCAATCCCCTCCGCAACGAACCTGAGGCCCAGGAGCGGCGCGGCGCACAGGACCTCTCCGCCCTCGTCGCCCATGCGCTGGCGAAAGGCGAGGCCTCCGTCAAGCCGGTGACCGGTCAGGACGTCCGGGAGAATGCCGAGCGGAACCGCAAGGCCTTGGCGAAGAAGCGCAGCCGAGCGGGTGCCCGTGGGGCCGAGGTGCGCGCCGCACAGCAGCGCGAAGCCGCCCGTCGGAAGGAGGCCGCCCGGTCATGAGCAATACCGACCCCATCGCCGTCGTCTCGATATCCGGTGGCAAGGACAGCCTCGCCACGGCCCTGCTGGCAATTGATCAGTACGGCCACGACCGCTGCCGCTTCGTGACCGCCGATACCGGCCACGAGCACGAGTTGACCATCGCTCACCTGTCCGACTACCTCCCGCGCCGGCTAAACATCCAGATCGACATCGTGAAGGCCGATTTCAGCGCCGACATAGCCCGAAAGCGGGTCTATGTGGCCGAGAAGTGGCTGGAGAAGCTGATCAACGGCAAGTCCGGCAAGTGGGTGCGCCTGGGCTCAGTTGAAGAGGACGATGCCGAGCCGCCGCCCCCAGTCAACCCCTATCTCGGCTCTGTGATCGGCGGGTGGGTGTGGTCGGCAGCCATCCGACCGATGTCGGCCGAGGAGGCCGCCGAGGTGGTGGCACGCGCGCTGAGCGTTCTGCATCCCACCGGCATCCCCTTCTTGGACCTCTGCCTCTGGAAGGGCCGTTTCCCCTCCCGCAAGGCGCAGTTCTGCACCCAGCAGCTGAAGCGGTTCCCGCTGGACCGCTACATGATCGACCTCGCCAGCCAGGGCCACCGATTGGAAAGCTGGCAGGGCGTCCGCCGCGATGAAAGCCACGCCCGTCGGAATGCGGCCGAACGGGAGATGACCCCCGAGGGGTGGGAGATCGTCCGGCCCATCGTCACCTGGACCGCCCAGGAGGTGGTGGATTTCGTCCGCTCCCGCGGTATCGATCTGAACCCCCTCTACTCCCAGGGCTGTGACCGCGTCGGCTGCATGCTCTGCATCAACGCCGGCAAAGACGAGATCGCCAATGCCGCCCGGCGCTGGCCGGAGCACATCGACCGTATTCGGGAGTGGGAGCGGCTGGTGGGCATGGCCTGCAAGCGGGGCTTCTCGACCTTGCTCCACCACGCCGGTGGCGAGGGTGGGGATGCTGAGCACGCTTATCGCCACAGCAACATCGACTCGATGGTCGATTGGTCCCGCACCGTCAGGGGAGGGCGCGTCTACGACCTGATGGTGCTGGCCGCGGATGCCGGAGGAGCGGTTTGCAGCTCCTCATACGGCCTGTGCGAGTGAGGGCGGCATCATGACCCACATCCCTTCATACGCCGAGGTCCTGGCCCGCAAGCTGGTCTCTGCCCCCGTTCGGGGACTCGAGAACATCCCGGCCCTGTCCACCCGACACTTTCCCTATCAGCGCGACGTGCTGGAGTTCCTCCTGCAGCTCGGTTGCGGCGCCGGCTTCTTGGACACCGGCCTCGGAAAGACCGGTATCGAGCTGGACTGGTCCCGCGTCATTGCGGAGCATACCGGCAAGCCCGCGCTGCTGTTCGCCCCGCTCGCCGTCGGTCCCCAGCACGTCGCTGAGGCGGCGAAGATGGGCCTGGACGACGTCCGGGTGGTGCGGTGCCAGGACGACATCCGGCCGGGCATCAACATCGCCAATTACGAGCGCCTCCACCTCTTCCAGCCCGAGGCCTTTGGCGCCCTGGTTCTGGACGAATCGTCGATCCTCAAGAGCTTCAGCGGCGTCACCACGCGAAAGCTGATGACCTTCGGATCGGCCGTCCCCTACCGGACCTGCTTCAGCGCCACGCCCGCCCCGAACGACCACACCGAGCTGGGCCAGCACTGCCAGTTCTTGGGCGTGATGGACTCGGTGGAGATGCTGACCCGCTGGTTCATCAACGATCAGAAGCACATGGGACGGTATCGGCTGAAGCGCTTCGCCGTGGAGGACTTCTGGTCCTGGGTCGGCACCTGGGCGCGCTGCATCTCCAAGCCCTCCGACCTGGGATACAGCGACGCCGGCTTCGAGATGCCGGAGCTGCTGACCTTCAACCACACCGTTCGCGCCGATCTGACGAAGGGTGCTGGCGAGGACCGGGACGGCCAGCTTCAGCTCCTCCGCATGCCCGGCACCTCCGCGACCGAGCTTCACAAGGAGAAGCGCCACACGGTCGAAGCCCGCGCCCGCCTGATCGCCGATGTCGTCATGGGCGAACCCGATGAGGCATGGGTGATCTGGTGCGACACCGATTACGAGGAAGAAGCGCTGACCTCCCTCATCCCCGGCGCGGTCGCGGTGCGCGGCCCCATGAAGCCGGATCTGAAGGAGGCGCGCCTCCTCCAGTTCGGGGCGGGCCAAATCCGCCGCCTCGTCACCAAGCCGTCCATTGCCGGCTACGGGCTCAACTGGCAGCACTGCGCCCGCACCGCGTTCGTCGGCCGGTCCTACAGCTACGAGGACTATTACCAAGCCATCCGCCGTTTCTGGCGGTTCGGCCAGAAGCGCCCGGTCCATGTCCACACGGCCGAGGCCGACACCGAAGCCCACGCCGCTGCGGCCATCGCCCGCAAGGAAGCCGACCACATCGCCATGAAGCGCGAGATGGCAGCCGCCATGTCCCGCGTCGGCGAGTGCCGCGGCGTGAAGCTCAACTACGCCCCCACCATTCCGCCCGCCCTGCCGTCCTGGCTGGCCGGCTCCACCCCCACCGCGGCGCGCTGAGCGTCAGGAGACCATCCCCCATGACCACCATCGACCTGACCAAGCTCGCCACCGACGCCGTCGCCAAGTATGTGGAGGACGGCACGTTCCAGAAGATGCTGGACAAGGGCATCAAGGGCGCCCTGGAGAGCGTCATCAACGACGCCACGGGCTATGGCTCGCCATTCCGCAAGGAGATGGCCGACGCCGTGAAGGGCGCCCTCCGCATCGACGCCGACGCCATCAACCTCCCGGCCTACAACCAAGTGGTTCTGGGCATCATCAAGGGCCGGCTGGATCAAGTCGTGAATGAGGATCTCCGCGACAAGCTCCAGAAGGACTTGGACGCCCTCCTGGTTGACGCCCCGAAGGAAATCACCGTCACCAAGTTGGTGCAGGACTTCAAGCTCTGGCTGCGCAAGGAGCGCGGTCACGCGGACAGCGCCTGCACCGCCAAAGTCGAGAAAAGCGAATACGGCAGCTATTGGATCAGGCTCGATCCCAAGAGGTATCAGCAGTCGTATTCCTGCCAGTTCCGGATCGGTATCGGCTCCAGCGGTGAAGTCTTCAGCGTGTCCGACGACGGCATCGATATGCAGAAGGCCGTTCTGTCCAGGACGCTCCACGGCTTCCCCCGCGACCTGTTCCAGATCATGGCCGCCGGCACGAAGATCGTCATCGACACCATGGACATCGACGGCTCCATGGAGTCCTACGAGGACGACGAAGAGGAGGACATCTGAGATGACCTCCAAGGAAAAGCCTCTCCTGGCCTATGCGGTCCAGGAGGAAGACGAAGGCACCGGCGGGATCGTGTTCGCCCGCTCCAACGTGGAGGCCCGCCGACGCGGCTCGTCTGAGTTCGGTGACGGAGACTTCAATTGGGGAAAGGCGACCCGCGCCCGGTGGGCTGACGCCTATGCGCCCGGCCCGGTGCCGATCTCGGTCATGATTGAGAACGGCTGGTGGTTCTGCTGCCAGCACACGGGCATCCGCATCGACAGCGAGCACAAGGGAAAGTGGTTCGCTGACCCCGCTCGTCACGGCGTCGTCTATGGCTCGGTGTGGACGTGGCTTGACCACCTGTCCGCCGAGGGCGCGAAGCGCGCCGAGTTGCAGCTTGCAGAGCGCATGTGCCGCTTGCAGTTCCCGAACATCAAGGATGTTGGCGCCTTTCACGTTGGGGCCCGTCGCCAGAACCGTATCGAGACTGTGCCGGCCGTCCATTTCCGGTTTCCGGGCGGCTACTCGCTGGTCACATGGCATCTCGACAACGGCGAGCTGCAGGTCTGGAAGGGCGATACCACGGCCTGGAATGCGTGGCGTGACGCCGGCTGTCCGGCGGAGATGCGGGAGGTGGCTCATGGCTGACGCTGACCACCTCCCCGGACACACCGTCGTCGATCTCCATGACGGACGGGTCCGTCTGTCCTACCGCCGCCCCAACCTCGTCGCTCCGGACGAGTTCGTGCGGCTCCTCTACACGCCCGAGGCCGCGCTCGCGCTGGCGGCCGAGCTGACCGAGGTCGCGCGCACCGCCGTCGAAGGAGCGCAGACGTCATGATCGTTCGCGTCGGTATCCCCGCCTCGTTCCGCCGCTTCACAGCCGTGGCGGCCGAGATCAACGCGCCGATCCTCATCAGCGCCAACGCGCTGACCCGGCGCAATCTGGACTATTACCGGCCTCCGACCCACGCCATGCTGAACGGGCGGCCCGCCGCCCTCGATAGCGCCGGCTTTGTCGCCACCAAAATCTATGGAGGCTATATCCAGCCTCGCGCCGCATATGTGGCGCTGGCCGGCTCCTATGCCTGGGACTGGTGGGCGCAACGGGATTTCTGCTGCGAGCCGGAGATCGCCCGCGACCGCACCATTGTGCTTGAGCGGGTGGAATACACAGTTCTCGAATTGGCTGAGTGCCGCCGCGAGGCTGAGGACCAAGGCGTCACCATGCCGATGCCAGTCCTTCAGGGTTGGCTCCCGGACGACTACAAGCTCTGCGCCGACAAGATGGGCGATCTCCCGGCGCTCATCGGCGTGGGCGGGATGGTCTCCTCAACATCGTTGACGCGCTCGACTTTCACCTGCCGGCTCACGTCAAGCTTCATCTCTTTGGGGTCAAGGGGCCGGCTATCACCGCCCTCCGCGGCCATCACCGCATCGCATCGGTGGACAGTCTCGCCTGGGATTACGCCGCCCGGCGGGAAAAGACCGGCTCCTGCACCATCGAGCATCGCAGCCATCACCTTCGCCGCTGGTACCTGGAACAGACGCGCGCTCTCGCGTGCCCTGGCTGGGGCTGGCAAACCAACTTTTGCCATTGAGGCACCTCATGGTTGACCTGAAGCCCCGGCACCAGAAGGTGCTGGACGCCCTGCTGATCGGCGATCCTGCCGAGGTTGGGCTGAAATCCGCCGAGGTTGGCGCCAAGCTGGGCCTGACCTCCGGAAACGTCGGCCGCGCCCTCTACGACCTCTTGGAGGCGGGCCTCGTCGTCTATGCCGGTACGGACGGGCATCGCCGCTACGCCAAGGCGCCCGCCACCCAGGCGCTGACCCCCGCCACCACCGAGCCCCAGGTTCGCGCCCCGGCCGCCCCGGAAATCCCCCCGCTCGTCCTCGATCAGGCCGCCGGCAACGCCTGGAACCTCTACAACGCGGACTGCGTCTCCTTCGCTCGCAACCTGCCGGACAACAGCGTCGATCTGGCCGTCTACAGCCCGCCGTTCAGCAACCTCTACGTCTACTCCGAATCGGTTGCCGATCACGGGAACTGCGCCACCGATGCCGAGTTCTTCGACCACTACCGGCACCTCGTTCGTGAGAAGTTCCGCGTCCTCCGCCCTGGCCGGCTGACGGCGATCCACGTCAAGGATCTGGTCTACTACCAGAACAGCAGCGAGGACGGCTCCGCCGGTCTCCGAGCCTTCTCCGACGGCTGCACCAAGGTTCATCAGGAGGAAGGCTTCACCTTCCACTGCCGGATCACGATCTACCGCGATCCCGTGCTGGAGCGGGCGAAGGCCAACCCCCATGGCCTGCTGTGGAAGACCTTCCAGGGCGACTCCAGCTTCTGCCGGGTCGGTATGCCCGAGTACCTGATGGTCTACCGGAAGTGGGCCAAGCCGGGGGAGGAGGATCTCGTCCGACCGGTCACCCACCCGAAGGCCATGGTCCCGCTCGCCCGGTGGCAGGATCTCGCCTCTCCCGTCTGGCGGACCAACGACATCGACCTGTGGCTGCCCTACGGCGATCCGCGCGCCACCCCGCATTCCCAGGTCTGGAACCTTGAGGAGCCCGGCCGCGGTGATGGCGACCTGTCGACCACCGACGTGCTGAACGTCGCGGTCGCCAAGGACGACCGGGCCGAGCGGCACCTCTGCCCCATGCCCCTGAACATCACCAAGCGCGCCCTGGAGCTGTACACGAACAAGGGAGACGTCGTGTGGTCCCCCTACGCCGGCATCGGATCTGAAGGCGTCTCCGCCCTGTCCATAGGCCGCAAGTTCATCGGCACCGAACTGAACTCGACCTACTTCCGCCAGGGCGCCAAGTTCCTCTCCGAGGAGGAGAAGCTCAGCGCCTACGGGTCGCTCTTCGATCTGGTGGAGGCATCATGGTGAAGGCGATCAAGGGGGTTGGGTCGCTCTTCGACCGCCCGCCGCCCACCCCGACCGAAACCCTTTCCCGGCTGACCGCCCAGGCCGCCGCCGGCACCCTCTCCATCCAGGACATCCCCGGCTGTGAGACCGCCAAGCGGGCCATGGAGATCGCCGCCATCGGCAACCACCCCGCCGCGTTGATGGGGGAGACGGATACCGATCGGCACCTCCTCGGCCTGCTCGCGATTGCCTTCCTGCAGTCCGGGGTGCCGGTCACGATGGTGTCCCCCGCTGACGAGCCGGAGATCGCGGTTTACCGTGCCATCCCCGACGTAGACTTCATGCTCCCGCCGCCGGCCGAACGGACCGCCAGCCTCATCGCCCGGATCGCCGCGACCAAGCCCCGCGTCGCCGAACTACATGTGGATCATCTTGCCCGGCATCTGCTGGACGAAGGGAAGCTCCGCGGCGTCATCGGCGAGGCCGGCCAAGCGAGGGTTATCCGGGTTGCCCACACCATCGCCGCGATGGACGGCGCTCGGATGACCATCCGGCGGCATGTCGCGGAAGCGCTGTCCTACGTCTACCCCTTCGCGGACAGTGCTCCCCCGGTCGACTTCCTGCCCATCAATACCGCGCCGCGGGACGGCACCGTCATCGAGGTCGCCGCCTTCGACAGCAAGGGTCAGCTGGAAGCCTCTGCCGACATGCGCTGGCGGGACGATACCACAAACGGTCTTTTCTCTGGCGTCGTCGGCTTCTGGATCACGCCCGACTGGCCCGGCAGCGATTCCCTCACCTGGAACGAATCCGATCCCGACGCCGCGCCCACGCACTGGCGCCCCGTCCGGACGAACTGAGGCATCCCGACATGACGAACACCCAACATCCCCAGGCGCTGGCCGCCACATCTGGCGGGCAACGCCACAGCTCTGGCGGCTGGAACCGGAACATCCCGCCGGCCCGCAAGTACCCTGTCATCTTCGCCGGTCGGAACAAGCACGTCTGCCGCCTCATCACGGACGGCATGACGGACGAGGAGGTGGAGGCAAACGCCAACCTCATCGCCGTCGCCCCCGACATGCTGGCCACGATGGACGAACTGGCTCGCGCCGTCGCGCATTACACCCCCAGCCCGGCCGCAATGCCTCTCGCCAGCCTGGAGTGGCAGCGTATCGGCCGCGCTTTGACCGCCGCTCGCGATGTCATCGCCAAGGCTACCGGGGGTGCGGCATGACCTGAGACGAAGCCCGCGCCCTCTGGGCCTCCACTGGCCTGGACTATAGCGTCCTGACCCACGAGCTGCTCCACCGCCTCGTCAGCCTGATCGACGCCGAACTGGTGGCCGCCAACCTGATCCGCGGCTATCGGATGAATCGCTCCCTCAACCTCCGCCACAAGGCGGGCAAGCCCGTCCAGGCGGAGCTGCGGTGCCGCGCCTTCTACTTCCGCAGCCGGGAGGCGGTGACCTTCCGCTCTGACGGCTGGATCGGGTTCTGCGGCTGGGCCTCCGACGAGAACGCCGTGCCCATTCTGGAGGGGTTCAGGAAGTGGGTTGCCAGCCTCCAGCGGGACGGGATGGGCACCCATGCTCTGGGGCGGGATCGCTCGCTCCTGCAACAGGCCATCCAGATCGTGGAGCGGGCCGAGGCTGCATCCGAGTGGCGCGGCTACTTCGATGCGCTGGCCTCGCTCCGCGCCCTTGAAGCGCTGCCACCCCGGCCGGAAGGGAAGGTGCTGTCATGAACCTCTCTGCTTCTGAGCGATACATCCTCCTCATTGCTCTCGGCTTGCACTTCTCGGAAAAGCCCGCGCGCAACTGGTTTCTCACCGGCGGCACCACCGACCCGCGTGATCGCATATGCGCGGGCATGGTTGACCGGGGCCTTCTGACCGAAGGCGACAACCGAGGCAAATTCAACCTCTTCCATGCCACCGCCGAAGGCGCTGGCGCGGTCGGTCACACCCTGCCGAAGGAGGCATAGGGAATGAACTTCTCCTTCGCTCCGCCCCTAGTGTCCTTCGACACGATCGACCTGGGCGACCTCAACCAGTGCCTGACCGCCTGGGAGCACAAGATGGGTCCGCTCAATCGGCCCGGTCAGGAGCCTTGGGCATGGGGGCTGCATCACAATGGGCAACTCGTCGCCGTGACCGCCGCCAGCCGTTTGCCCGCTGAGCGCGTCGCCGGCTGGACGCGTGACGAGGCGTTCGAACTGTCCCGCGTCTGCGCCGCTGAGCCGGACTGGTGCCGTGCCGCGCTACGCCTGTGGCGGAAGACCGTCTTCCCGGCCATCTGCCGCGCCTATGGGCACCGATGGGTGGTCAGCTATCAAGACGCGGCTCTCCATACCGGCAACCTCTACCGCATGGACGGCTGGTTGCGCGTTGCCTACAGCCACTCTGGAACCGACCGCCGGTCTGGACGATCGGGCCGCGACAAATGGATATGGGCCTGGAACGACGATCCGCTTGAGCGGGCGCGCATGAAGGGCCGCCAGGAGGCGCTGTCATGAACCTCCGGATCCTGAAGAAGCTGTCGAAGAAGGCCGTCCCGCTGCTGGCGCACTTCGACATCGAACCGCACCGGCAGTTCCTGGCTGAGAAGGGCGACAGCTACACCGGCCTCCTGATCATGGATCGCTCCTGTTGGGATCGGGGCCGGTCCGTCCATGACGAATGCGCCTGGGAGGGCATGCGCAAGAAGCCCGCCGCCGATGGGAATGGCTGGGTGTGGATGCGCCCGCCTCACAATGTCCTGAAGGGCACGCCCATGGTGGGGCGGATAGTCGGCCACGAAGAACCCGAATGGGACGAGCGCACGGCCCTGGAAGAGCTGATGGAGTGCATCCGCTGGTCCGATAAGCCCGACACCATGACGAACGCCGAATGGGCGCTGGCGCAGCGGATCACGGCCGTGACGCCGATCACCCAGGACGAGATCGACGGCATGCTGGACGACATGGACGAGGCGATGGAGGGCGACCTCTCGCCGATGGATGAGGAGCTGGCGCTATGACCGGCATGGGACACAACTCCGGTGGCGCTGGCGCCGACATCGGCGGCATCGCGGCGGATCGCCTGAAGTCCTTCGTCGAGCGCATCGAGCGTCTCGAAGAGGAAAAGCGCGGTCTGCAGGAAGACATCAAGGAGGTCTACGCCGAGGCCAAGGGAACCGGGTTCGATACCAAGATCATCCGACAGATCATCCGCCTGCGGAAGATGGACAAGGCCGACCGCCAGGAGCAGGAGGCCATCCTCGAACTCTACAAAGAAGCGTTGGGGATGGTGGAATGAGCTTCCAGGGCGCCACCACCAACCCCATGAGCGCGTGGAGCCGCCTGCGGACGCTACTTGTCCGCCGTCGGCTTCAGCTGAGGCTTCGTCAGGAGGATGTGGCCCGGATGGGCGCCTTCGGCCTGCGCTCTCTGGAGCGTTGGGAGAACGGCGACTCGGAGCCGGGCGCATTCGCGATGTTCCGGTGGTGTTCCGCCCTGGGCGTCATCCTCACCCCCTCAATCGACACCATCAACGCGCCGGTCACCGACCCGGCGCCCCTCACCGTGGGAGGCTGATATGGCCGAAACGACCCTCCCGGAACCCCTGGTCCCGGCCGAAGTGGACCTGACCGACTTCAAATTCATGCCCCTGGAGGTCGCGCGCCTGCTCGATAGCGAGATTATGGCGCTTGAGGACGCCGAGTCGTTCCGGGCTGGCGTCGCGTCATGGTGCAAAGGATGGCACCAAATCCCGGCCGCGAGCCTTCCGAACGACGACGGCGCGCTGTGTAAGACGCTCGGTTACGGTCGAGACCTGAAAACCTGGGCGAAGCTGCGCAGGGCCGGTGCACTGCGCGGCTGGATACTCTGTGCCGATGGGCGCCTTTATCACCCCATCGTTGCCGAGAAGGCCTTGGAAGCGTGGCTGGAGAAGCTGGCGCAACGGTTGAGCAGCGGTGCCGGCAACGCCAAGCGTTGGGGCATCGAGTTCGACGCAACCCAGATAAATGAACAGGTTGCGACCGCGCGGCGGTTCCTGACGGCACTCAATCCGCAGTCCAAGGCGCTGACCAAACGGAAGCCGCCGGCAATCCCGACGGGAAACGCACCGGCAGTCCCGCAGGATGTCCCGGCCGAACTCCCGAACGAAGTCCCAGAAGTGGAAGATCAGCAATCCCGTCAGGACTCCCGGCAGGATGGAGGTCGGGAGTCCCGTCAGGATCGCAAGAGACAGAGACAGGGACAGAGACAGGGAGATCTTAGCCTTGCCTCAGGAGATAAATCTCCTTCGGCGGCGGCTAAGGCGCGCGAGGACGCGCTTTGCCAGCCGGCCGGAATTTCTGACGGGGATTTGACTGATTCCGTCGAAACCGTGTTTTCCGCCGTTGCGCGGTCTGCGGAAAACTGGTTCGATGCGGTTGAGCGTGACCGCCACGACGGCGACGAGGTGGTTATCCGAGGCTGGCTGGAGCTGGCCGGAAGCGCTGGATTGTCGGACGCGGATGCCGTCCAGGCCATCGCCGAGGCCATCGACCGCCAGTTCGATCGGCTGTCCAAGCGACCCCGCGTCGGCATGCCGGTCTCCCTGGAGCTGATCGACAAGGACGTTCGGGCCGCGATATCCGCCGCCCGGCGCAATCCGTCAAAAGTGGCGGATGAAGCCCGCGCCCCGGAGCCCTACGCCGCCCGGTTCACGGCGACGCAGTGGAACACATGGCTCAAGCCATGTGCGGTCACCGTCGCGGACGGGATCGCCACCATCACCGCTCCCACCATGGTCATCGCTGACCGCCTCCGCGTTCATCACGATCAGGACCTCCGCGTCTGTCTGGACGTGGATGCGGTTGAAGTTGTCGCCGCTCCCCGGCGCAAGGGCGCGTCTGCCACTATCATCCCTCATCCCGCGACCGTCGCGGAGGCCTCGAAATGAGCGAAGGCAAGGCTCCCGAGGCGTCGCGCGTCGATGGTGGCGACGCGCCCGTCGAAATCCCGATCTTCACAGGGAGGGTCTGGTACGTCGCGGTGGTGAAGCCTTTGGCCCAGTACCGCGAGATGGCGAGGAAGGCCCTTCGTGCCCGTGGATATGCCGTGTTCCTGCCGATGTGCCGTGAGATCATCCTCCAAGCCGGCCAGCAGGAGATCGTCGAGCGGCCAATGTACGGGCGCTATCTCTTCGTCGGCGTCGAGCCCGGAGGCGACAGCTGGGCAATCCGGTGGGTGCCGGGCATCCAGCACATGACGCTCGATGCCCGCCGTCGGCCGGTCACCATCGCGGTGTCCGTGCTGTCTGCCATCTCGGATCGCATGGTTCGGGATGGCGGCGTGATCAATCTGGTTCCGCCACCCAAGACGGTCGGCTCGGGCTTCGTCCCCGGCCAGCTCGTCCGCATCACGGACGGCACCCTGGCCGGATGGGAAGGCCTGTTCCAGGCTGACCAGGGTGCGCGGTGTCGGGTGCTGTTGATGGTGGCCGGTCCTGAATCGGCACTCATGATCCCAACCGACTACCTGGAGGCGGTACAGCCTGTTGACGGGAAAAAACGATAGGGGTAAAACGACGGTACAGGTGGACCCGATTTCCGGGTCCACTGCGGACGCCGTGCAGCGGCCCGCCTTCAGCCCGCCCGGCCCCGCCGCGGCGGGTTTCGTCATTTTCGGGGATCGCCTTCATGGACAATCTGCCCTTATCGATCCCCGACGTTGGGGAAACGCTTACCCGTATCTCCATCCTTTCTCCTGCCGCACAGGTCGCTGCAGTCATCGCGCTTGGCTGTGTGGCGGTCGCTTGGATCTGGACACGCCGTCCGCAGCCCGGCCCCGGCAACGAGACCTTCCAGCTCGTCATCACCTCGATGACCGAGCAGGCGAAGGCCACCAACGCCCTGGCCGAGCAGGTCGAGCGGATCGTGGAGCAGAACGCCGTCATCATCGCCCGCCTTCCGGCCGGTATCGTGGAGCGGGTGGGCTGACCATGAGCAATTTCGCCATCAAACAGGCCGCCGATGCCGCTGTGGCCTCCGACCTCGCCGTTGAGGCGCGCATGCTCCTGTTCAAGTCGGCGCTGACCGTGGGTGATGCCGCTCGCATCCAGGCTGCCCGGCAGGATGCGGAGGATGCCTTCGCCGCTCGGCTGGACGCTCACACCGCGCTGTATGCCACAGCCAAGATGATTGACGGGAGTCGGTGACCATGGACCGCAAGTCCCTCTCGCAGTCCATAGCTGATGCGGCGGACCTGATCGACTGCGTCGCCCAGCGCGAGGCATATCGCCGGGCAACCGAGCTGATCGGGCCGGCCTTGGAGCGCATCGACGGTCGCATGCCGGCCGGTGCCATGGACGGCTGGACTCTCGACACGCCTGTGACGGCCTGAAGCCGTGCGCGCTGCTGTCACCATCACCGGCCGCCTGGAGGACGCCTTCAACGAGTGGACGGAAGGAACCGCCCGTCTGCTGACCGACGCCACGGAACATGCCGCGTCCACAATGCGTGACGAGATGCGGACGGCCATGGCGAATGCCGGTCTCGGCAAGCTGGGCCGGGCGCTGGGCTATGCCGCCTATCCCGGTGGCGGAACATACAGCTTCCACCCTGCCGCAGAGGTGTTCGTCCGGGGCAAGGCCGCATCGGCTGCGAAGTGGGAAGGCGTCATTGACGCTTTTGCACAGGGCGCGACGATCCGCTCTAAGCGGGGCTGGCTGGCCATCCCAACGAAGAACTGCCCCAAGGGATCGCGCGGACGCTACCTCACCCCGGACCAAGTGGCCGAGCGGTTCGGCCCGCTGCGCTCCATCGCCGCCGGCAAGTCCGTCCTGCTGTTCGCCGACGTGATCGCGGGCAAGTCCGGCGGTGTCCGCAAGGCGACGGCCGGGCGCCTTGCACAGGGCCGAGAGGCTAAATTGACGCTGATGTTCGTCCTGGTGAAGGAAGCGACGATCTGCAAGCGTCTGGACCTGGACGCCGTCATCCGGCAGTGGGAGACCCGCTTCCCTGCCATGATCGCCGACGTGCTGAAAGCCGAGTGACGGAGACTGCAGGATGAAGCCTTCTCCTCCCCCGCCTGTCTGGATCAACGGGGCGCCTCGCTCCATGCGGTCGACCATCGCCGCGGTGGAACGCTTGGCCCCTCGCTCCGTCCCGACGCAGGGGGCGGCAACTCACCGCCTCCCCGACGGAAACGGCTTCACCATCGGGTTGGCCACTGGCTACGCCGCCGGCATCCTCACCGCTGCGGCTGTGATCGCCTCCGGGCTGGTCATGGTGGGATGGTGACCATGGACCGGCTGAAGGCGTGGGGTGCGGCTATGGTGGTGCTGGCACTGGCCTACGTCGCCCTGCTGCTGGTCGACCGGATGTTCCCGCCCGGTCGAGTCCGCCGTCGGGCAGTCCGCCCCATCGTCCGGACCCTGACCGAAGGGACCACGGGAGACTGACCCTCCCATAGAGGGCCGGTCCGTAGGGCGCCCGCTGATGCGTCGTCCGTCGGGACGCTCCATCGCAAGTCCGATGCGGGAGAGGCCAACCACGGGCCGCCTGACGGGCCGGACGGGCACCCCTAGGGGGGGATGGGCAGGGGTAGGGGGGTGTCGTGGGTCCTTCCGGGTGGCCCCCCTATAGAGGGTGGGACAAGTCCGATCATCGTCCAGGTATGAAAATTCCATAGGGGGGTTCCGCTTCCGGTTGGGCCGTCCGGTGAGGTGCAACCATGGCAACCCAGGCTGAGATCGCAGCGCATCTCGATCTGACCGACCGCACCGTCCGCGATCTCAAAAAGCGAGGCGTTTTCAACGCGGACAGGCGTGGTCAGCTGGATTTGGACGCCTGCCGCGTCGCCTACATCCGCCACCTTCGGGAGCGTGCCGCCGGCCGGGCTTCGGACGAAGCCGAAGCGGAAGGCCTCGACCTCGTCGCGGAGAAAGCCCGGCTGGCGAAGGAACAGGCCGACCACTACGCGATGCGCAACGCGGAAAAGCGTGGCGAGCTGGTGCCGGTCGCCGATTACACCGCCGCGGTGCTGTCGGTCATCGAGATGGTCAAGGCGAAGCTACTGCGCATTCCGGCCAAGGTCGCCAAGACCGACAGCCGACTGAAAGACCGCATCGCCGATGCGCTGGAGGATGCGCTGGACGAATTGAGCGCGGCCCGGATCGTCGAAGAGATGGGCGGCGGAGACGATGACGGGGACGACGATGCAGACGAATGACGTCGTCCGCGTCCGCGGCGCCCTGCTGGCCGAGCATGTCGCCCGATGGCTGCTGGCGCTGAAGCCGCGCCGTCGGATGACGCTGTCGGAATGGTCGCTGAAGAATGCCCGGTTGGAGGATGGGACGCGCTACCGCCCGTTCCCCTTTCAGATCGGCATGCAGGACGCTTTCACAGAGCCGGGCGTCCGGCAGATCACGGCGAAGAAATCCAGTCGCATCGGCTATTCGCAGATCGTCAAGAACTACATCGCCTATTGCGCGGACCAGTCGCCTAGCCGTGTGTTGGTCTATCAGCCGACCGTCGATGATGCCGAGGACTTCGCCAAGGACGACGTGGCCAAACTGATCCTATGGCCAGCGGTGCGGCGCCTGTTCTCCACCAAGACGCGGAACAGCAGCAACACCATCCGGTCGAAGCGCTTCCCCGGCGGCTGGATCAAGATCAAGGGGGCGAACAGCCCGAAGGAGTTCCGCCGCATCACCGCCGACAAGGTCATCTTGGAGGAGCCGGACGGCTACCCGCCGACCGCCGGTGTCGAAGGCGACCAAGTGGAGCTGGCCTTCAAGCGCTGCCTGACATCGGACGACCCGCTGAAGGCGGCAGGCTCCACCCCGACGATCAAGGGGCATTCCAAGATCGACGCGCTGTTCGAGCAAGGGACGCAGGAATACCGGTATGTCCCCTGTCCGCACTGCGGCGAGATGCAGATCCTCCAGTTCGGCAACGGCACCGGCGCCGGCATCGACTTTGAGCCGAAGGACGCACCGACCAAGGCCTGGTACGTCTGCGTCAATGGCTGCGTGATCGAGGAAGAACACAAGGCGGAGATGGACGAGCGGGGCGAGTGGCGGGCGCATGCGCCGCAGAACTGGCCGCATCGCTCGTTTCACATTTGGGCCGCCTACAGCCAGTTTCCCGGCGCCGCCTGGGTGGAGATCGCCAAGGAGTTCGTTCGGGCACGAAAGGACCCGAACAAGCTCCGTGTGTTCGTCAATCAGGTGTTGGCCGAAACCTACGAGGTGAAGGGCGAGGCGCCGCAATGGCGCGTCCTCTATGACCGGCGGGAAGACTATCAGGGTGTTCCGGTCGACGGGCTGGTGTTGACCGGCGGTCTCGACGTTCAGAAAAGCCCCGGTCGCCTTGAGTTGTTCGTGTGGGCGTGGGGGCAGGATTTCCAATGCTGGCTGGTCGATCACGTCGTGATCCCCGGCAACCCCTACGACGCCGCGGTGTGGGACGAGGCCTCCCGCGTCGTCCAGGGCACATGGCGGCATCCGTCGGGCGTCGAACTGCGCTTGTCGAAGGTCGGGGCCGACACGGGCTTTGCCACCACGCAGGTTGAAGCGTGGGCGAAGCGCCATCCGGGCTTGGTCATCCCCGTGAAAGGCGCCAGCACGATAGGCGCCCCATCCTTCGCATGGTCCAGCGTGCGCGAGGCCAGCCCGAACGGGAGGCGGCGCAAGCGCGGTCTCCAACTCGGCATGATCGGTGGCCACGTCCTGACCCTGGAGCTGTACGGCAAGCTGAGCCTGCAGCCGCCCACCGATGAAGAGGCGGCCGACGGAGCCGGGTTCCCGGCCGGCTATGTCCACCTCAACAGGCTGGCCACCGAGGAGCTGTGCAAACAGCTGGTCGGCGACCAGTGGATCGAGGGCCGCGGCGAGTGGAAACAGGTCCACGCCACCGAGGCGCTGGACGGCTGGAAATACGCCCGCGCCTGCACCGTGGCCATGGGGATGGAGCGCTGGACCGCCGCGCGCTGGGCGGAGTTGCGGAAGGCGCTTGCGGTGGCGGTGAAGGCTGAGCAGCCGCGGGCAAGAGTGACAGAGACACCGGCGCCGGCACCGGCGGCCGAGAAGGAGCAGTCCCGACCGGACGAGCGGCGCCCATCAGGTAGCGGCTGGCTTGGTGGGCGCGGCGGCGGATGGGGAAGGCGATAAAGCATGGCACTGACGCAGACGCACCTTAACACCCTGGTCGAAGCATGGGCCGCCGGCACAACCAGCGTCACCATCGACGGCAAGCGGGTGGACTACCGCTCCATGCGGGACCTGACGACTGCTATCGCCGCCACCGCGGCGGTGCTTGGGGTCCCGAACCCCCTTCAAGCGACGCGGGCCGCCTCCCGGACCAGCGTCACCAAGTTTTCGCGGGGCTGAACCCATGAACATTCTGGACAAGGCCATCGGCTGGTTTGCTCCGCAGGCCGGCGCCAAGCGGGCGCGGGCGCGTGTCGCCATGTCGCTGATGGCGCGCAGCTACGACGGCGCCAGCACCGGCCGGCGCACCGACGGCTGGAACACCAGCGGCACCTCTGCGAATGCCGAGATCGGGCCGGCCCTGGCCCGGCTGCGCGCCCGTTCCCGCGATCTGGTGCGCAACAACCCCTATGCCGCCCGCGTGGTCGACATCTGGGCCGCCAACGTCGTCGGCACCGGCATCATGCCGCAGAGCCGCACCGGCAATGACGATCTGGACAAGCGGGTCAACGCCCTGTTCCGGCGCTGGTCGGAGCAATGCGACGCCGAAGGGCAGTTGGACTTCTCCGGCCTGCAAACCCTGATCCTGCGGACGGTGGTGGAGGGCGGCGAAGCGCTCCCCCGCCATCGCAATCGCCGGCCGGAAGACGGCTTGCCGGTGCCCTATCAGGTCCAGGTGCTGGAAGGCGACTTCCTCGACTCCTCCCGCGACAGCACGTTGACCGGCCGCCGCACGATCCAGGGCGTGGAGTTCGACTCGCTGGACCGGCGCACCGGCTATTGGCTATTCCGCACCCATCCCGGCGACCCCTACAGCATGACGGCGGAGGGCCTGACCAGCGCCCTGGTTCCGGCATCGGAGGTGATGCACGTCTATCGCAAGCTGCGCAGCGGGCAGGTGCGCGGCGTGCCGTGGTTCGCTCCGGTGCTGCTGAAGGCGCGGGATCTGGACGACTTCCACGAGGCCGCCATCGTCCGGGCGCGGATGGAGGCCTGCATCGGCATGGTGGTGACGCAGGCCGAGGACGGGACGGAACGGCCCATCGGCGTCACCAGCGAAACCGCGGACGGCCGGCGGGTGGAGGGGATGGAGCCGGGCATGGTTCCGTATCTGAAGCCCGGCGAAAGCGTGCAGTACCTGAACCCGACCGCGTCGCCGTCCTTCGATCCCTTCACCCTGCACACCCTGATGGCGATGGCGGTCGGAACGGGCGTCACCTACGACCAGATGACCGGTGACCTCCGGCAGGCCAACTACTCCAGCTTGCGCGCCGGCAAGGTGGAGTTCCGCCGGCTGGTCGAGCAAGCGCAGTGGCAAATGCTGATCCCGATGTTCTGCGTCCCCGTCTGGCGGCGGTTCATCGCGACGGCGATCCTTTCCGGGGAGCTTCCGTCGCGCGATTACCCGGTCGAGTGGGCGACGCCGGCCCATGAACCCATCGACCCGGTGAAGGACATGCAGGCGGACATTCTCGCCGTCCGCACCGGCCGGCTGACCTGGGAGCAGTTTGTCGGCATGTGGGGCTTCGATCCGAAGCAGCAGCTCGCCGACATTGCCCGCATCAACGCCGACATGGACGAGGTGGGTGTCACCCTCGACATCGACCCCCGCAAGGTGACCAAGGCCGGCGGGGCGCAACAAGGAGACCTGCAGAATGCCTGACAGCCTGACTTTGGACATGCCGATGCAGACGCGCGCGGCAGCTGTCCAGACGGTGGACGAAGCCGCGCGCACCATCGAGCTTGTGTGGTCGACGGGCGCCGCGGTCCCCCGCGTCAACTACCGCACCGGGGAGCGCTTCATGGAAGTGCTGTCCCTCGATCCGGAACACTGCGACCTCACCCGCCTCAATAACGGCGCCCCGGTCCTGAACACCCACGGCCAATACGACCTGTCGCAGGTCATGGGCGTGGTGGAGCGCGCCGCGATCGACGGCACGCAGGGAACGGCCACGGTCCGCTTTTCGGATCGGCCCGACGTCGAGCCGTATTGGAGCGACATCAAGAACAGCATCATCCGGAACGTGTCTGTCGGCTACGCGGTCCGGAAGTACGAGGTGACGCATGAAGAAGGCGCGATGCCAACTTACCGCGCCATCGACTGGATGCCGATGGAGCTTTCCATGGTGCCGATTGGAGCTGATGCCGGCGCCGGCACCCGTTCCGCCGAACCGTCCACCACCCCCTGCCAGATCATCAACCGGGCGTCGCCCGCCAACAAGGAGAGTGCCACCATGCCGGACAGCGTCCAGCACCAGCCGGGCAGCGAACTGCCAGCCGGTCAGAACCGTTCCGCCGATGCCGGCGCCGTGACCGCCGCCGTCACGGCCGAGCGCGCCCGCATCGCCCATGTCAACGACGTGGCGCAGCGTCACGCGCTGGGGGCCGAGTTCATCCGCGCCCATGTCGATGGCGGCACCAGCATCGAGGAGGTCAACGCCGCTGCCCTGACCGCCCTTGCCGCCCGGTCGGAGCAGTCCCCCTCCTCCTCGATCCGCGTCGGCGTCTCCCATGACGACCCGGAGGCTGTCCGTTCGGCCATGGCGGATGCCATCGTCGCCCGCGCCACCTACACCGCCCCGGAGAACGACCGGGCAAGACAGTATGTTCACGTCTCGCTTCTGGATATGGCGAGGAGCCTGTGCGGCATCCGGTCACACAACCCGGACGAGGTTCTCCGTCGTGCCATGCACAGCACGTCGGACTTTCCTCTGCTGCTGGAGGCTGCGGCCAACAAGGTGCTGCTGCGCACCTACCAGGCCGCAACGCCGACTTATCGCAGCGTCGCCCGGCGGCGTGACTTCACCGACTTCAAGCCGACCAAGTTCCTGCAGGCCGGCGATTTCCCCCAGCTCCTCGAATACACCGAGTCGGGTGAGATTAAGGACGGCACCATCTCCGAGGGGCGGGAGACGGTCATGCTGTCGAGCTTCGGACGCGTCATCAACATCAGCCGCCGGGTGTTCGTCAACGACGACCTGGGCGCCTTCAACGATGTCATCGGCATGGCGTCGCGCCGGGTCGCCGATTTCGAGAACGCCACCTTCTATGCCATGATGCTGAAGAATAGTGGCGCCGGCCCGACCCTGTCGGACAGCAAGGCGGTGTTCCACGCGAGCCACAGCAACCTTGCGGCATCGGGCGGCGCCATCGGTGTCTCGACCGTGAGCGACGGCCGGTCCGCCATCCGTAAGCAGACCAGCCTCGATGGCGTTAGGCTGAATCTCGCCCCCTCCATGATCGTCTGCGGCCCGGACAAGGAGACGGAAGCCGAGCAGCTGATTGCTGCGATCCAGCCGCAGCAGCCCGGCAACGTCAATCCTTTCTCCGGCCGGCTGTCCGTCGTGGCGGACGCCAACATCACCGGAAACCAGTGGTGGCTGTTCGCCGATCCGGCGGTCGCCGAGGTGTTCGTCTATGGCTATCTGGCGGGCAATCCCGGCCCCCGCTTCATGACCGAAGAGGGCTTCCGCACCGACGGCGTGGCGCTGCGCGTCACCCTGGATTTCGGCTGCGGCGCGGTCGATTACCGCGGCGGCTACCGCAACCCCGGCAACTGATTCCCCACCCCGATAACGACGGCATGAGGGCGCCCGCTGCGGCGCCTTCGCCGTTTCTGGAGATCACGCGATGAAGAACTTCGTTCAGCCCGGCAAGACGGTGACCGTCGCCGCCCCCTACGACGTCGCCAGTGGCGCCGGCTGTCTGGTCGGCTCCCTGTTCGGCGTCGCCACCATAGACGCCGTCAGCGGCGCCAACGTCGATATCACGACCTGCGGCGTCTACACCCTGCCCAAGACCAGCGCGCAGGCCTGGACCGTCGGCGCCAAGGTCTATTGGGACGACACCAACAAGGTGGCCACCACCACGGCGACCAGCAACACGCTGATCGGCTGCGCCATGGCTGTTGCGGCCAACCCGTCCGCCACCGGCGACGTTCGCCTGAACGGCACGGTCTGACCGTGAGCGTCTTTGACGCCATGTTCGGCGTCCTGTTCGCTGACCCGAACATGGCGTCGGACGCCACATACACCGCCCCCGGTTCCGGCGGCACACCCATTGCTTGCCGCGCCGTCTTCCGCCAGCCCGACACGGAATGGCGCGGGGATGGCGTCGAGGTGACAACGCCTAGCCGGATTGCAGAGGTGCGGGTCTCGGAAGTCCCGGTGATGAAGGAGGCGGGAACGCTCGCCATCGACGGGAAAACCTACACCATCCAGCATGCCAGCCGGCGGGATGCCGACCGCATGCTCTGGCGCCTGGAGTTGCGCTAATGCCCATCGCGGTCCGCGAACAGGTCATTTCCGCCTTCCTGGCGGTGCTTGGCACCGTCACTGCGGAGAACGTCCCCGGCACGATCAAGGTCTATCGGGCGCGGCGCAAGCCCTTGTCCAGCGATGACGATGAAGACCAGTTGCCGGCCCTGGTGCTGCGATCCGCTCCGGCTGGAGCTGAACAGACCAGCGCCGCGGTGACCCGCAATATCGAGCGGATCACTGTCACCGCCGTGCTGAAGGCCGACACCGACGAAGGGCTGGACCAAGCCCTTGCCGATATGTGGGCGGCCATGCAACGCGCCGTCGAAGCCGATCCGACGCTTGGGGGCGTCGCGGTGGACGTGAACCTTGCTGACGCCGACCAGAGCGCGGCCGACGGCGACGGCGACGGCATCGGCGGGGTGGGTGACGTCTTCGCCGCCTATGACGTCGAGTATTGGACCCGGCCGGGCGACCCCTACGCCTTCGCCCCCTGACCCTTCAACCTGGAGACCATCCCCATGACCATCCCGTCCCACCGGGCGGCGGCGGAGGTGCCGACGCCTGCCCACACCTTTGAGCTTCGCGACGGCGAACTCATCAATCTGACGGAGGCGGAGGAGGCCGCGCGCAAGGCTGCCGCTGAAGCGCCCGAGCCCGTCGCGGCGCCTGTCGCCAAGCCCCGCCGCCCCGTCAGCGACGCGTTCGCCGGCGGCGCCCCGTCGGCCGACCAGTAAGGAGCTGCCCCCATGGCAATGAACAACCGTTACGCCGCCCTACTGGCGAAGATCGAGACCACGGAAGGCGTCGACGCCTCCCCGGTTGCCGGCACCGATGCGGTGCTGGTCGAGAACCCACAAATCAGCTTCAATCCGAACATCGTCCAGACCAGCGAAGTGACGGGCAGCCTGGACGGGCGCGGGCCGATCACCGGCGGCATGACGGTGCAGATTACCTGTGACGTCTACCTGAAGGGTTCCGGGGCTGCCGCTACCGCTCCGGAGTGGGGCAAGCTGCTGAAGGCCTGCGGCTGGGCAGAGACGATCACCAGCACGGCGGTTCCTGCGTCTGCCGAAGCTGCCACCGCCGGCACCACCACGACGCTGACGCTCGGGTCCAGCGCCAGCAGCACGGCGCAAACCTACCGCGGAATGCCGCTGCTGCTGACCGGCAACCCGGCGGCCGGCGCCACGTCTTTCGTGTCGGACTACACCGCCGGCAAGGTGGCCACGCTGGCTGACACGTTCGGCACGGCGCTGTCGACCGGGACCAGCTATCAGGTTCCGGTGAACGTGCTTTACAAGCCCGCCTCCACCTCCATTCCGTCGCTGACCCTGTACCTCTACAAGGACGGATTGCTCTACAAGGTGGTTGGCGCCCGCGGCAACGCGACCATGCGACTGACCAGCGGCAACGCCGGCCGGTTCAGCTTCACCTTCACCGGTATGTTCGTCAGCAAGACGGATGCCAGCGTGCCGACCGGGCTTGTCTATGACACCACCCGTCCGCCGATCTGGAAAGGCGGCAAGGCGCTGGTCAATCGCGTGGCGTCGGCCATGTCGTCGCTGTCCGTCGAGTTCGGCAACAGCCTGACCAACCCGGACAACCCCAACTCGGCCGAAGGCTACGACCCCTCCATCATTACGGCCCGCAACATGACAGGTTCGTGTGATCCCCTGGAGGTGCTGGTCGCCACCCGCGACAGCATGGCCGCCTTCCGCGCCGGCACAGCGCAGATTATCCATGCGTCCTACGGTATCGCCGTCGGAAACCGCGTGGGCCTGACCCTCCCGGCGGCGCAGTACACCAACTTGCAGCCGGGCGACCGCAACGGGTTGATGACCCTGACCCATCAGTTCTCCTGCAACGGTCAGGACGCGGGCGGCTTCATCTGCCTCTACTGACTCCGCGACCCCGGCGGCAACCGGGCAACCAGTCGGCGACGGCCGACGGGGCGATTTCGTGCGCCTGACGCGGGTGGTGTTGCCGGCGCCACCCGCCCCCTTCCCGGCAGAGGACCCCCTCCATGCTCCCCATTTCGTCCAAGGACATCGTCCACTTCACCCCGCGGCTGGACTTCCTGGCCCATCTGCGTGACCTCCAGGAAAACGCGCGGGATGCCAAAACGAAGAATGGGCTACAGGCGACGATTGACCTCGTTCAAGCCGGGATCGACGCGGCGCCGCAGCCGGTCTACCGCCTCGCTGTGCCGAGCCACCTCCAGCGCGCCGCATTCCGCCGCGACCTTCTGGCGACCGGCGCCACCTATGCAGGCGACAAGGCGCTCTATGCCGCTTTGCGCGCCGATATCGAGGCCATTTCTCCCGACAATCTGGCGGAGGCGCTGGAGATCATCGACGCCGTTGAGGCGGTCGGAAATCCGGCCGACGCGGATCCGGAACTGCGCGACCGCTATACGGAAATCGCCCGCATCGCCCGCGGGCTTGGCGGGCGCTATGCCGGAGTGGAAGGCGACTTTGAATATTACCTTTCGGTCGCTCCCTTCATCGCCTGCCGTCACTTCCTGATGGGATGGGAGGGCGTGAAGGACGCCGCCGGCACCGATGCGCCGTTCATCCGCCGGGCCAATCTGACCACGGACGAGACGCTTGGCCATCTGGACGAAAACGAGCTGCGGGCGGTCGGGTTCAAAATCCTCAACCTGATGCAGCCGACCAAGGCCATGGAAAAAACTCCGTATCGCCGTCGCGGTCAGCCTCCAGCCGGACGCTTTCCCCGACGGCGAAGAAGCGCCCGACGGCTCGGCGTGGGAAATCTTCGGCGAACGGTACGAGCGCAACCCCCGCCTGAACCTGTCCGACGGGGACCTTGAAATGGTGCGCTACTGGCGCGCCTACCGGCCCCATCCCGGACGCATCGGCGGTATGGCCGCCGGCATCATCCCCGCCACCGGGCACCTTCCGGAGTCCGGTGGCTACGGCGACCAAGCCGCGATCATGCTCGACGCCTTCGAGATCATGAGCGGGGCGGAAGCCGAACTCCTCGCAATGGAACGCTGATGCGTAGGCCGCCGGTCACTATGCCGGCGGTCTACGTACGCACGTAGCTACGTCCTGGTTTTGACCTGGATCAAAACCGCCATTCCCATCGAAACCGGAGCATGCCCATGGCTGGCCGCAACGTCACCGCTCGCTTTGCTGTAGAGGCCGACGTCGCGCAGGCGAAGCGCGACCTTGAAGCGGTGACGCAGCAGATCGACCAGCTCGGCAAAACCCGCGTCGACGGCGCCCGGCAGGAATTGGAGCAACTGAACGCCACCACGTCCAAACTGGCGGCCGGCTATACCGCCCTGTCGGAGGACCAGCGCAAGGCCTACCAGCAGCGCGAACAGGACGCACAGCAGGTCGACAAGCTCCGCCGCACCTACAAGACGCTGGAGGGTGCGCTTGAGACGCTGGACGTCCAGGTCAAGAACGGCTGGCGGTCGATGGAGGAGGCCGCCCGGCTGCAGCCGCAGCTTGCCGCCGCCTATACCCGGACCGGACAGGCCACGCGCCAAGCCGGAGCGGACCTACAGGCGGGCGCCGCTGCAACGAAGATGGCGGCGGCGGCACAGGATGCGGCGGGGGAAAGCGCCGGCCGGCTGCGCGGCGTGATGGGCAATCTCGGTTATCAGATCCAGGACGTCGCCGTTCAGGCGCAGATGGGAACGAATGCTTTCGTCATCATGGCGCAGCAGGGGCCGCAAATTGCGAGCGCCTTCGGCCCGGCCGGTGCGGCAATCGGCGCAGTAATCGCCATTTCGGCGGTAGCGGCAGGGGTTGTTTTCGGGCTTGGGAAAAGTGCGGAGACGGCGGAAACCGCTTTCACCTCCTATGCAAAGGCGCTCGGATTTGCGGCGTCGGCATCTGATAAGACGCGGACCGCTTCCGAAGGTGCGAAGGCTGCCCTTGACGCGGAAGCGCGCTCTACGACCGCCGCCGCAGAGGCGCGCCTTGCGAAGGCGCAAACGGAGCTGAAGGCGCTTGAAGCCGCGATGACCATGTCAGCGTCGGGCGATGCAAGCGCGAATGCCGGCGCGGCGCTCACCTACCTTTTCAAGTCCAGCGACGTCAAGGAACTCGCGCAAGAGGTGCTGATCCTCCGTGCGGCACTTGGACAGTATGCGGACGGCGCCCGCGATGCGGCAATCCAGACCGAGAATGGCGCCGGCAAATTGCGCGACGCCAGAAACGCAATCGAGGACTACCGCGCAGGTCTGCGTCAACAGATCGTTGAGCTAGGCGTTGAGGTATCGACTTTCGGTGCGTCGGTAGAAGCGAAGTTGCGCGCCAAGCTGGAGATGGAAGCGCTCACCAAGGCGCACGCCGCCGGCCGGACCGAGATCGACGCCGGCACCCGCGCGCTGATCGGACAAGTTGTCGCCCTACAGAGCCAAGTCGATCATTTGGACGCCTCGAAAAGGGCGATGGAGGAAGCCGCCAAGGCCGCCACCATCCTTGCCACCGCACAGGCGCGGGCCGGTGCGTCGCTTTTCACCACAGAGGCAAATCTTGACGCCAAGATCGCGGCCCTGAAGGGCGGTGAGGAGGCGATGAAGGCCTATGCCGCCGAACAGGTCCGGTCTGCGGCCCGGTCGAAAGCCTATGATGACGCCATCAAATCCGGTCTTTCGCCCCTCGACGCCACCGCGGAGGCTAACCGCGTTGCCACCAAGGCGGCGGAGGCCTATCGGCTGGAGTTGGAGCGCACCGAGAAACTAAGGGCTGGCAGCAAAGCTGAGACGCAAGCGGAGCGGGACGCCAAGGCGCATGAAAAGACCATCGAACAGGCCGACAAATACATAGACCGGCTGAAGGGCGAAACAGACGCGCTTGGACTATCCGAGCGGGAGCGTTTCGTCGCCAACAAGGCGATGGAGTTTGAGCTACAGAACCGCGGCAAACTGTCCGGCTCCGAAATGGATACCTATCTCGCCAAGGTGAAGGAGGAGGCCGGCGCGCTCTATGACAGCACGGAAGCCCGCAAAGCAAAGGCCAAGGCGGAGGAGGAGTCTGTCCGCGCGCTGGAGAAATACCAGCAGGACGTCACCCGTGTGGCAACCGATATCGGCAAGGATATCTCTGAAAACCTGTGGGACCAGATCACCGGCGAGGCCAAGGCCGGTGACGCGCTCCAGTTCTTCAAGAATTGGGCAAAGCGTCTTGCGGTGGAGATGCTGAACCAAACCATCGTCCTGCCGGTCACGATGCAGATCGTCGGCTCCATGCCGTCGCTGTTCGGTATCCAGGCGCCGGCCGGGGCGGCGGCTAATCAGAATGGCGGCATGAGCGGATTGGCCGGCAAAGGCCTGTCGCTCGGGTCCAAGCTCATCCCAACCGACGGGCTAATGTCGTCCGTCGACCGGTGGGGCTATTCGGCCCTGGGCATTGGCTCTCAATCGTCCCTGTTGGCTGGGCAGACCGTGCTTGCTCCGTCTGCTGAAGTCCTTGCATCTCAAACCGCCATGCTCCAGGCCGCAAACCCCGGATTGGCTGTCACGGCTGCCCCGACCGTAACGGCTGGGTCATCTGGCGGCGCTGCCGGTGGCGTGGCTGCCGGAACGGGTCTGTCGGCCTATCTCGGGGCGGCGGCAGCCGGCGGTGTTGGCGGCATGCTTGGCGGCTACCTGGGCACGGCGACCAACTCCAAGGCGGTTGGCGGCCTCTCCGGCGCGGCTCTTGGCGGCGGTGCGGCCTATTTGGCATCGGCGATGGAGCTTGGTTCCATCGGCGGCCCGGTGGGTATAGCTATCGGCGCTATTGTCGGCGGTGTGCTGGGAATGCTCGGCACTCAGAAGGCCACCGTTGGCAAGACGGCGTCGGCTGACGTGACGATCAATGCCGGTGGGCGGTCGGCGACGTTCGGCAACGTCCAGACCGATAACGAAGGCGATCCTGCGGCGGGCAAGGCTCTAGGCACCGCTCTGTCCGGCATCTTCAGCATCGCGGCCATGGGCGGCGGCTCTCTCGCCAAGAACTTCGGTATCGGCCAGACGGAGGCCAAGGGTCTCTACGTCGGCGGCTCTGTCCCTTACCGCGAGTTCGGCAAAGGTGACAACGCCATCGGCGATGCTCTCCGGTACATGCTGTTGGACCAGGGCGGATTGCAGGGCGGCGGGGCGAATACCATCGCCGCGTTGAAGGCGACCAAGGCGAAGGATTGGGAAGAGGCGACAAAAGATATTGCTCTTGGTGCCTCTATCGATGCCGGGACTACCGCCCTGGCTGCCCTGGATAAGTCGCTGAACAGCTTCACCAAGTCCGCCAAAGAGACCACGGCGGAAGCCATGAAGCCTATGTTTGAGGAGATGGAGCGGGCCAAAAAGCTGGGCCTAGACGGGGCTTATAAGGCACTCGCCACTGACCAGCTTAAGGCGGCACTTGACCAGATTAGAAACCCGGTTGATTACACGCAGCGCGAACAGCAAATGGCGGCGCTGACCGGGCAGTTCACGGCAATCCGGGACGCGGTGGCGCAGCTCAACCCCGAGATGGCCGCCTATGTGGACCAGATCGAGGCGGAGACCCGCGCGCGGATCAAGGCACAGACCGCGCAGGAAGCCACCGTCATGCTGAACGAGGCGATGGGGCGGGGCTATCTGAACCAGATCGAGGATCTGCAGAAGGCTCGCGACATCAACGCCCGCAACTTGGCCGCGGTGGGGCTGGACGTCTCGACGGCCGGTGACATCTTCAACGCCTCCCTCACCAGCCTGTTGAGGGGCTTGGACGATGCGTCGCTGTCCGTGGTCGCACAGTCCTTTACGGGCGATATCTCCGCTCTGGCAACGACGCTCCGGAACGCCAGCAGTGCGGCTGTGTCGTTCGCCACCGATATTGCCGGCCGGGTTCAAACGGCGCTTGGCAATGACCGGGGCGCGTCGCTCATTGCTCTGGATGCACAGCAAGCGGCAGCGCTCGCCACTGCCCGCGCCAGCGGTTACGACACGACTACGCTTCAGCAGGTCCAGGCGACCGAGCGGGCTGCGCAGGCTTTCAAGTTGGCACAGTCTGACGTTTTGGCCGCCTATGATAAGCAGATTGCAGCACAGCAGGAGTATGTTGCATCCCTCACCGACGGTGCGGTAAAACTGGCACAGTCGGCGCGTGAGTTTCGATCCGCCTACGATGCTTTGGCGCTCAACGACAATTCACCCCTGAACGCCAAAGACCGGCTGGATGAGGCGCGGCGGCAATTCGGAACCGCACTCACTACTTACCGAGACAGTGGGGCGACTGCCGAAGAGCGAGACGCGGCAAAGCAGACCCTGCTGTCGCTCGGCCCCTCGCTTGTGCAACTCGCGAGGGGATTTTTCGGCTCAACCTCCACCACGGATTACGACCGGGTCCGGTCGGTGTTTTCGGAGCTTGGCGACGCCACCGCTCTTGGTGTGGACACTGCCGAACAGCAGCTTGCAACGGCAAACGCCACCCTGAAGGAGTTGCAACGCCAGCGGGCAGACGCCGCCGCGTTGGGAGCAAGGCAATACGGCGCACAGACCGAACTCAATAGTACCATGGCGCAGTCTCTTGTCATTTGGCAGGCGCAGCTTGCGGCGCTCCAGGCCAGTGCGGGAGGCTCGTCCAGCACGGCCCCGACCTACATAGACAGCCGATATGCGCGGTTGCAGGCCTTCACCAATGACCAGATAGAGCAAAACTTCGGCAATTTCAGCGACATCCGCGCCGCTCGGGCCGCTAACCCGGATTTCAATCTTGCCGAGTGGTTCCGGGGCGCCGGCATTGCTGAAGTGTTGGCGGGGACGCGCAAAATCCCCGGCTTTGCGGCCGGCACTCTTTCCACACCGCCGGGCGCGGTTTGGGTCGGAGAAAATGGGCCGGAGTTGCTGTGGCAAGGCGGCGCGGCGGCGGTCGCCTCATCCGTCGATAGTCTGCGCATCGCGCGGGCTTTTGAAGCGGCCAATGATCGCTGGTCGGGCAACGTCACTCCTATCCGATCCCCCTCCACCTCCTCGATCAACACGCGCGGCATTGAGCAACGTCTTGACCGCGCCGTTGCCGTCCTAGAGCGGGTGGTGGAGGCGATAGGCGCGGGCAATGAGGAAGCGGTCCCGGCCCTTAAGGCGCTGGTCAGGCAAGGCGCGCGGTCGCCTGTCCCGCTCGGTCGGCGTATGTAGTTTACGAGGTTCCCCATGCCCTACCTGATGCGTGCGGAGCCGTACGACGCCGATCTAGGCGCCGTGCGGCCCGTCTACCGTTCTGACACGGGGTTTACGACCGAGCCGGGAGACAGTCCCTCAAACACCTACTTCGTGCGACGGATCGACACTCCATTGACCGTCAAGCGCAGCCTCTACAACGGGACTTCCATCGGCGGTTATTCGGAGACCTCCTTCGGCTCCGTCACGCTCGGCAACGATGATGGAGCCGATGATTGGCTGGCTGAAATGGATTGGGATGGCCGTCTGGTCGAAATCCTTTACGCCCCCCTGGCGCGGCCGACGCTGGCCGACTTTGGGGTGTTGTTCTCCGGCGCCGCTGAGCAACTGGTCCTAGGCGACGCCATCGAAATCCAACTGCGCGACTTGCTGGTATTGCTGGATACGCCCGCCAGCCGCGGGCAGTTCGGCGGGGCTGGCGGCATCGACGGAACAGCGGAACTGAAGGGGCGGGAAAAGCCATGGCTGATCGGCCGGCGGCGGCAGATTGAGCCGGTGCTGATCGACGCGGCGAACAACGTCTATATGGTCGACCCGGCCGGCTTCTCCGCCCTGTTGGCGGCTCGGGACAAGGGCGTCGGCTATCCGTCAGCAGTGGGGGACTATGCCACCTATGCCGCGCTGGTCGCCGCGTCCCTCACCGGCACCAACGTGGCCACGTCCAAGGCAGCCGGGCTGATCCGTCTCGGGCAAAAGCCATCCGGGCGCTTCACCGTCGACGTGGAAGGGGTGAAGGTCTCCGGCGCCTGGATTTACCGCTTTGCCGATCTGGTGCGCCATCTGGTCACCAGCATGACGACGCTATCCGACGTTGACCTGGACGGCTCATCTTTCACCGCCTTCAACACGAAGCAGCCGGCGGTGTTGGGCTACTGGTGCGACGGCTCCAACGTGCCGAAGGTGCGCGACGTCATCGACCAGTTGTCGGCGACTGTCGGGGCTTATTGGGGGTTCGGTGATGACCGTCTTTTGTCCCTAGGGCGCTACGAGGGGCCGGCGGCAACTGCCCACTATGAGTTCGGCGCGCGGGACATCATCGACCTGACCCCGGAGGCGGTGGAACGGCGGATGAAGTCCCTCAAGCTGGGTTACCGCCCGTTCGGTGTCACCTTCACCGCCGAGGAGCTGGACCAAGTCAACGTCCTTCCGGCCGACCGGGAGGCCTTCCAAAATGAATACCGGTGGACCGCCGTGGCGACCAACGCGGCGGCTGAAGCGGCGTCATTGCTGGCGACCGAAGATGAGGCGCAAACCCTGTTCGATGCGGAAGCGGACGCTGTGACCGAGCGGGACCGGCGCCTGTCGCTCTATGCCGCCAAGCGGAAAGGCTTCTCCGTCACGGTCCCAATCACTCCAGGGCTGACGGTCGGTCACACGGTCAAGCTGACGGACGACCGCTTTGGACTGAATGCGGGTTGGCGCGGCGTCGCCCTGGAGATCGAGCGAAACGCCAACGATGAAACCCTGACCATGAAGGTGTTGGGCTGATGCACGCGCTATGGAAGAAACCGACCGATGACGGGGCCTATTCCGAAGGGTCATGGGTCGACACGGGCGGGCTGTCGCTGGACAACCTGAAGACACAGGACGTGATGGAGCTTGCCCGGTCGACCGACACGGCGGAGTCCTCCACATGTTGGCGGATCGACTTCGGTCGGCTGGTGCCGCTGAGCCTCTTCGCCATCCTCAACCACAACGGCACGGTCCAGGCCAAGCGCCGGCACGTCGTCACCAACAGCCCGACCAACAGCGGCGCCCCGGTCTACGACACCGGCATGGAGCGGATGCGGGTGGCCACCGAGATTTGGGGCGGGCGTCCGTTTGGGGCCTTCGCCTTCGACGGCATCGACACGGCGGCTTATCCAGGTGGCACCATCGACCTGCATTTCTCCCCCTCCACCGTCTACGGCCGATATCTCTTCACCTACCTGAGCGACGTTGACAACCCGGCCGGCTATTTCCAGGCGGGCCGCTTCATGGCGGGTGAGGCGTGGTCGCACCGGGTGAAGTACGGGTTTCAGGTCCGGACGGTGGACCCGAGCGAAACCCGCCGGACCCGTGGCGGCCGGCGCCTGGTTAGACGGCGTCCGCGCTACCGGACCATGACGATGACCTTCGAAGCGATGACCGAGCGGGACGCCTACGCCACCGGCTTCGAGATCGAAAACCAACTGGGCAAGGTCGGGGATTTCCTGTTGGTCTACGACCGAGACGATGACCCCTCCGTCCAGTTCCGCCGAACCATTTACGCCGCGCTGGTCGATACCGCCGGCATCACCACCACGTCGCACCAGCGCTACGGCTGGTCGATGACTGCGGAGGAGCTGATCTGATGGCGACCTTCAACGGGCGCAATTGGACGGTGGCCGATATGCTGCCGTTCAAATACGTGGAGAATTGGGACGACTTCTTTGACGACGTCATCGCCGAGATGGAGGCACGGTCCACCGGGGTAGGCTCCGCACGGGATCAAGCCGTTGCTGCCGCTGCGGCGGTGACACCCGCGGTGCCCATCGTCACCTCCGCACGCGACCAAGCCGTTGCCGCCGCCAACACCGCCGCGTCCATCGTCAAGAGCGCTGACGTGACCGAGCGGGCCGGCATGCCGCCATGCTTGGACTGGCTGTTCACGTCGGCCGCTGCCGTCCCGAGCGGCGTTATCACCGGCACGTCCGGCAAGTGGGTTCGTGGGCAAAGCGGGTTGTGGACATTTGTCCCGGCTGGGATCGCGCCCATCGAATACGGGATGTCCGGCGATGCCCGCGGCATACGAGTTGAAAGCGCGGTTCCGAACCCCATCCTGTACCCCAGCGACTTCAGCAACGTGGCGTGGACGAAGAGCGGGTCGGGCACCGTTACGCCCGACGCCAAAGTTGCGCCGGATGGCACGCTGACTGCCGATCTGCTGTCTGATACCGACAGCGGCACTGACGCGGCTTACTGGCAACAGATATTCACGATTGCGAACGACACGTCGACGCGCTGCCTCAGCACTTTCTTGGCGCAGGGCACGGCGGCGGCAAGTGAAATCAGGGCCTTTCTCGTGGGCGGCTCTGTCCCGTTATCCGCCGGTGTGGTCGCAAAGGTGACTTGGAGCGGGCGCGCGGTGACCGGATCGCCTGGGGCTGTGGGTGACGAGGATGCCAACGGTTTCCTGCGCCTGTCTGTGCCCATCACAAACAATGGGACCGGCAACACCACGCTGATCGTCCGGGTCTACCCTGCAACCAACGCCACTGGAGTGACCGGCACTGCTTATGCGTGGCATGCACAGATCGACCCCGGCGACACGCCGTCGTCCATCATCCCCGGCGCCACGACAGGCGCTGTGGCGCGTTCGGCAGACGTCAACGTGCGGCCGTTGTCGCAGGTGCCCGGCTGGAACCCGAGCGAGGGGACAATTTACGGCGAGTCGCGCACAGCGGCGTCACTGCCCAGCAGTGCGCAAGTGCTTGTCCAATATGACGATGGCTCTTTTAGCAACCGCTTGTGCGTCTACCGCAATACTTTCGGCGAAATACATTGCATTGCCGTAGTTGGTGGATCGAATTCCGTTAACCTCAACCTCGGCGTGGTAGCCAACAACACGGATATCCGCGTCGCGTTTTCTTGGAAGGCGGGCAGCTTCGCGGCGTCGCTAAACGGAGCCGCCGCAGTGACTGCGGTAACTGGGGCGTTGCCGGCCGGATTAACAACCAAGCGTGTCGGAAACGAGACGGGTAGCTACAGCGCCTGGGCCAGCACGATCCGGCGCGACGTTCTGTTCCCCCGCGCTCTTCCCGCCGCCTCCCTTCCAATCCTGACCGCGTGAGGCTGACCATGCAGACCCTACGTTTACGCGCGGCTGACGAGGCCACGCTTGCCGCAGCCCTGCCGATGCTCCGCGGGGCCGATGACGAAGGTGCGCCGTGCTGGGTGACCAGCGGGCCGCTGTGTGAGGTGAGGATCATCGGCGCTCTGCCGCTGACTGCCCCTGTGGTCAACGACGTGCTGGAAATCGTCGAGCCGGCGACCTTTGCCGAAGGCTGGCACTTGAATGTCAGAGGGCCGCGCATCGGCGCCGATCCGGCCGCGTGGGCGGAGCTGCTTGAAGCCGCTGCCCCGTACACCCTGACCGAAATCGCTCTACCGCGTGAGAGGTTCCTGCCATGACTATGTCCGTCGCTACGCCGAACAGTAACGGCCTTATGGGCAGCCGGCATGCGGAGCTTGTCCAGACCACCATGATTTGGTGCGGCACCTCCGCTGGATCGGCCAACGCCCAAGTCATCTCCCCCGAGTTCGCGCCTCTGTCGCTGACCGGGCATCCCAGCTTCGTCTTCGTGGCGGGCTTCACGAACGCTGGGCCGCTGACGCTGTCATTCGGCAACGCGGTGAGCCTGGGAGCGGTCAGCGTCCGCCGGCCGGACGGAACGGCATGTGCTGGTGCAGAGGTACAGGCCGGCTACGTCTACACAGTCGTGCTGGACGCCAACGGCTATTTCCGGCTCGTCGGCTCCCCGTCGCTTGGAGCCGCGCCAGTGTGGGGCGGCACGTCTACCGGATCGGCCAATGCCCAAGTGGTCACCCCGTCGCCGGCAGTATCCACCCTGTCGCCCGGCCAGATTGTCAACTTCATCGCCGGTTACACCGCCACGTCGGCGACTCCGACGCTCCAAGTCTCCAGCTTGGCGCCCGTAACCCTGATCCGGCGCAGCGGGGCTCCGCTGGGCAGCAACGACCTTGTCGCCGGCCAGCTCGTTGAAGCTCTGTATGACGGGGCCAATCTGCGTCTGCTGACCGAAGCGCCCGTGTATTCGCTGGTGATCGGCGACGCCGAAGACGGGGCGACCGGCGGATGGTCTGGTCAGTCGCAAACCACCATCACCAACACGACCGAAGCCGCAAAATCGGGGAGCCGCTCCTACAAGGTGGTGTGTTTGGGCGGCGGTGCAAATTTCTGGAGCGCCTTCGCAGTGCCGGTGATCCCGAACAAGCCTGTCACCCTCAGCGTGTTCTGCAACCAGCTGGCCGGCGGCAACATGGTCGCGCGACTGGCGACCAATGCCTCCGACGGGACGGACCTCGGTGGCGGCAGCCGCAGCCTCACCACGGGATGGGCGCGGTATATTTTCACGCTCATGCCGACAATCCAGACCGTCTACCTGCAAGTCTATTCACCGACAGGGACTGCATCCACAACCTATGTGGATGACATCAGCATCCTTCAGTAAACCGCGACAACATTCCAATCCCTGTCCACCCCCGGCGCCCGCGAGGCGCCTTTTTCATGCCCGGAGGATCTGAACCATGGTGACGACCACCACCGAATCCATCATCGACACCATCCTCCGCCGGGAGGGCTGGCCGCGCTACACTGACCGGTCCAGCGACCGCGGCGGGCCGACGAAGGGCGGGATCACTCTGGAGGCGCTGACGAGCTGGCGGAAGCGCCCGGTCACGGCAGCCGACGTCGCCGCGCTCGACGAGGCCGAGGTGCGAGCCATCTACCGCGCCAACTATATCGAGAAGCCGGGCTTCGCCGGAATCACCGACGATGCCCTGCGCGCCTTGGTCATCGACTCCGGCGTCAACCATGGGCCGGCCCGCGCTGGGGCGTGGCTGCAGGATGCGGTGAACGATCTGGCGGGCCGCCCGGTGCTGAAGGTCGACGGGGCCGTCGGGCCGAAGACGCTGGCCGCCGTCAACAGCGCTGACGTGGCCGGGCTGTGGCGCTCGGTCTTCGCCCAGCGGATGACTTTCTACGGCGACCTGATCTCGGGCGATGCCCGGAAGCGTGGCCGCACCGACGATCAGGCGCTGAACGCCGCTGGCTGGCTCAACCGGCTGGCTGAGTTCATGGAGGTGTAGCCTCCATGCCTCCCCAACGCCGGGCGATCAAGGTCGCCATGCTGCGGTGGCAGGCAGCATGTGGACTCGTTGCCGATGGCGGTTAGGAAGGTGACAGCCACTGGAATGGTCCTAGGCTGATGCATTCCTACCAATGGCGTCGCACGGCAGCTCCCGATTTCCTATTTTTAGGATTTTTGTCTTTACGGGTGCGCGCCTGAAAGGCATTGTCTGTCTGCGCGTATTGAAGATGCTGGCCAGCTTTCACTCTTCACGAACCATCGCTCCACCGATGTAGCGGAGACGCATCCATGTCCGTCCAGACCTTCAACCCGTCCGACCTGTTCCAGTCTGCCGCCAACTGGGCGGTATCCCAGCGCATCGTCGGCAATTTCGCCCCGCATGCGCAGGTCGCGCCGAACCTGACATTGGCGCTCGATCCCGGCAATCTGCTGAACGGCACCACCCTGACCGAGGTAAACGCCCAGTCCGTCGGCCCCTTCGCGCCCCCGTCCAGCGGTTTCCGAATCGACCGCGTGGTGGTGGACCGCAGCACCGGTGCTGCAGCAATCGTAACAGGCGCCGCCAACAGCCTAACCCCGCCGGCGATTCCGGCCGGAAAATTGCCAGTGGCCCGCGTGATGCTGCTTCCGACGACGGACGCCATCACCAATACGCTGGTTGTGGACGAGCGGACCATCTATGACAGCGGTTCTGCCAATAATCCGGTCACCAGCCGCATGCAGCGTAACGGCGTCGATCAGACTGGCGTCCCCCACAATTCCTTGACGAAGGTCATGTTCACCTCGGCTACGGGCAACAACGCAGGTGCCTTCGATCCTGTTAGCAGCCGGTTCACCCCATCCATACCCGGCACCTACCAAATTTACGCCCAACTCACAATTCCCGCCATGACCAACGGTTATGGCGTCGCTATCTACAAAAATGGAAGTGTGATTTCGCAAAGCATCCTCGTTCCCGGTGGATCCACCAACGTCACGGCCACAGCCATGGATAATGTCACGTTCAATGGAACGACGGACTATGTTGAGGTTTACGGATACCAAACGACCGGAACAACGGGCACGTTCATCGGAGGAAACCACCAGACCTATATGACGACAGCTCTTATCCGTTAGAAATCGGAGATTGGTCACAGTGCGTCTTTGCCTTCTCAGGAGGGTCAAGGCGAGGAGTTGGACTGCTTTGGTGGAAATGTCGCGGTAGATAGCCGGCTGACCACCCTTTCATCGGCCAGCAGAGCAACCCGCGCGTCCCATCCGTCCTAGCTGAGTTTCCAGACGCCCGGCTTCTCACCGGGCGTCACCAGCCCCAGGTCTTGGCACTCCTCCAGCAACCAGTCCGGCAGCACCTCGGCGCCGGGAGCGCGGACTTCACCTGTATCCGGATCGGCCGTCAGCAGGCACATGACTTAGTCCTGTGTCAGGATCCCTGGACGGCGATCCGGCTACTGTACTGGGGCTTGGGCATGCTGGCCTCCCTGCTGCCGATCAGCATGCTCTCGCTCCACCCGCCTGACAATCCATCCGCCCGCGCCATCCCGGCCGCGGGCTTTTTCATGCCTGAAAGGAGGCATCACATGGCCGTAGCTATCCCCCTGATCACCGCCCTGCCTGCGCGCCGCCGATATGGACGGCCTCCAGCCGCAAGCCGGCGGTGGTGGAGCGGGCACCAGCCAGCTCGACAGCGCGCTGCGGCGACGCCGCCCGGACCTGAAGCACGATGGTCGGGAACTCGCCTCCGTCGGGGAAGCCCTTCACCCCATACATCTGCATCACAGCCTCAAGCAGGGTTGATAGGCTCGACCAACTCGGCCCGGTCATTTCGCACATTGCCGACATCCCGGTGGACCGGCCAAAGCCGCGTCTGGTCCGCCGGGTAGGGGCGCATCAGGGCGCCCAGCTCGTCGGCGCCCACCTCTTCCTCACCGAGCCATGCAGCCCAGGTGGTGGGAGGCAGGATCACCGGCATGCGGTCATGCACCTCGCGGGTGGCCTCGTTTGCCTCTGCGGTCACGATGGTGAAGGTGTGCAGCCACTCGTCGGTTGCAGGGTCCTTCCAGCCTTCCCAGAGCCCAGCGAAGGCGTCCGGCTTCTCATTGCTGGTGGTGCCGATGGCGTAGGGTTGCTTGGCCTTACCCTCGGTCTTCCACTCATAGAAATTGTCGAAAGGGATCAGACACCGGCGCTTCTTGAATGCCGACCGGAAGGACGGCTTGTCCGGAACCGACTCGGCGCGGGCGTTGATCATCCGGGCCGCACCCGTGGAGTCTTTGGACCAGACCGGCACGAGACCCCAGCGAAGTAGCGCGAGGGTGCGCTCCTTCGTCTCCGGATGGGTCCGGACCACCGGCAGCATCTGCAACGGCGCCGCGTTGTAGCGCGGGCCGAACTCGGGGAGCTGGCCGACCACGCCGAACCGGCTGGCGATCTGGTCGGTCGGGCTGTGGATGGCAAATCGTCCGCACATGCGGCCAGGATGATCGTCGGGGTATGCCGCGTCAACCCGGCCACCCGGCTTAACGGTAATCCAGCCTCGCCGCCGGCAGAACGGGCAGGGCAGTTGGTCACGCAACTCAGCCAGCCGGACATCCGGCCCCAGCCGCTGCATCGCGTCGATGACGTCCACCTCCCACCGTCGCCGGCAGGCGCCGCAGGTGGCGGCAAGCTGGCTGCGCACCGCCATCAGGTCGCCGACCCTGGCGCCAAAGCGCGACAGAGGAACGGACGATTTCCACGATGCCTCTCCGGAATGGGCGCAGCGGGCGCAGGCCATCTTGTTGATGGCGTCTTTCAGGAAGGCATGCGGCCCTAGGCGCCCTATCAACTCAGCGCCGTCTATCTCCTGCTCATAGCTGCATCGGTGACACAGGCGGACAGCTTGCACCGTCTGCCGGAGCAGGTCGCGGAGGCGAAGAGTGGGCAGCAGCAGGACGGGTGCGGACGGTGGCATTCGTTCTCCATACGTTCCTATATATGGAAAGCTGAGCTTCGCGGTTCGGTCAATCCGCCATTTGTGGCGGGTGCGACGGACAACCGCATCGGACTCCATCAGAGCGAGTGAAGCACTTCACAGATGCATCGCGCGGGCATGCCTACGACCGGGTGAGCTACATGCGAGAGGGAACACCGATGCTCTGCCGAAACTTCGTCATCAATGATCGCAGAACCAGCGTCCGCATGGAGGCCGAGTTCTGGAAGGCGCTGGAGGAGGTGGCGCGGCGGCGCAGGATGACCGTCGCCGCCCTGGTATCGGAGGTTGATAGAGGCCGCGATGGCTCACCGCTGACCAGTGCCTTGAGGGTGATGGCCGTGCGGTATTTTCGCGAAACGCTCAACGGGTCGGATGCAACGGAGACTTCGCTCAGCAATGTCGTTCTCAGGACGACATTTCCTCTTGCCATGTCGTCCTGAGAACGACATGATGGTTTTGTGAACGGCGCCGGTGTCGGTCACAAAACCGAAAGGAGGTGACGCGCAGTGAACATTCTGGAGTGTCTCAAGGGCCTTTTCCCGAAAGTCAGGTTCAAGATCAGGTTGACCGCCGAGATTGAACTGGACACCAGGGAAAAGGGCTAAAGGCCGAAGGGTGGGGCCGGGAAACCGGCTCCACCTCCCAGATGGACGGAAGCGCGTCACCTCCTGAAGCGAGAGGTTAGCATGACCGCCGACGAGTTCAAGGCCTGGAGGGCGCAGGTGGGGCTATCGGTTCGCGAGGCGGCTGAAGCGCTCGGCGTCTCGCGTAGTACCGTTGAGGTGTACGAGCTGGGACGCAGGAAAGACGACGGGCGGCCGGTAGTGATCCCGAGGCACATCGGGCTGGCGTGCGCAGCTCTGGCCCAAGGCCTGGCCGAATGGCGTCCTTCGTCCCCATGACCATTTCACGCAAGGCGGCAGGCAGCATGCGCGAGACCAAATTTCTCTGCCCTTGGGGTGAAACGGGCCACCAAGTCGAGATGCTGGTTCAGCGCCCGAAAGTCGCTGGCCTGCGACCGGCGGTCATGTTGATGCATGGGCACCAAGAGCATCCCCATCAGCCGGGCGCACGCTGGGCGGTCGGCGCGGGATTGTTCCGCTCGGTGAATTACATGGGCTATGTCGCCGCGGCTGTCTCCATGCCCGGCTATGGCAGGACGGGCGGTCTCCCCGACATGTGCGGCCCCCGCAGCCAAGCGGCTGTACGCGCCGGCTTGGCGCATCTTCGATCAATGGACGGCGTGGACCCAACTCGGATCGCGCTTTGCGGCTGGAGCCGTGGCGCCATCGTTTCGGCGTGCGTCGCGGCAGATGAACCGGGCCTATGCGCCCTCGTGTTGTCGGCTGGGGTCTACGACTTCACGGACCCCGATGTCTTCATCATGAAGGAGATCCAAGAGGTCTTCTTCTACGAGACGGAACTCGGTGGTCGCCAAGCGGCTGAGGATCGGTCTGCATTGTTGCGTGCTGATCGAATTACGTCGCCGACGCTAATCCTGCACGGCGACAGCGACGAGCGGGTCAATGCTGGGCAGGCCACGGCCTTGCATAAACGGCTTCAGCACCTCGGCCGACGCTCCCGCTTGGTGACCTTTGAGGGTGCGGGGCATGCGCCCCCTCGCTGGCAAGAGGGCGTTGAGATCATGACCTTCCTGAAGGAGATGTTAGGGTGATGGGAAACGCGACCAAGGGCGCCCTCTGGACCCTAACATCCGCACTCAGCTTCATGGCGGCCAACCTTCTGATCAAGCACCTATCCGCGAAGCTGCCGGCTCTGGAGATGGCCCTGTTCCGGTCGGCCGGCGGCATCATACTGGCCGTAGTGGCGTGGCGCGCCTTCCTGCATCTGCGCCAGCTTCAAGATCCCAAAGGGCACCTGATCCGGGCAGGAGTGGGGGCGGTGTCCCTCATGGCCCTGGTCCATGCCTACAGCTCTCCGGCCCTTCCGGTCGCCCTGGTAACGGCCTTCATGTACAGCCGCGTCCTGCTGGTGATCCCGATGCAGCAGGTGTTCCTCGGCGAGCGTGCGGACCCGCGGGTGTGGATCGCAGCTGGGATCGGGATCGTCGGCGCCCTGGTGGCTCTTTGGCCCCGCCTGATGTCGATCGGTACCCCGCATTGGGATTGGGCGGTCGGTTCATTGGTGGTTGCTGCCTTCGCTGGGGCGGGGAGCCAGATCGCGATGCGGCGGCTTGCCAAGACGAACCCGGCCTCTGTCGTGGTCGCGGTCTCCGCCGTCCTCATCAGCGCTATCGTCGCGGTGCCGGCATCTAAGGTCATGGTCGAGCCGCCGGTCGGCGATCTGCCGTGGCTCGTCGGGATCGGGCTGCTGTCTGCCTGTGCACAGTGGTCGACGGTTCGCGGATACAAGCACGCTGCGCCGGCCGTGCTGATGCCGATCACCCTGATCGATGTGCCGGTGGCGCTGGCGGCCGGATTTTTCTTGTTCGGGGAGGTTCCTGGGGCGAATGCGGCTGTGGGGGCGTCCATCATCATTGCGGCGGCGGTCTACGTCACTTCGATGGCACATGAGCGTCGGAGCTGGCCCCGAGTCGCGGCATAAAAAAGGTTACATTTCTAATCGTCTGTACGCGGCATGGGTGCGTAATGAGCTTTTGTTGTCTGTGAAGATTACGCAACTATGCAGATACAAACTTTAGTTTGAATCTCGCATACCGGGCTACTCCAGCTTTCACCCCTCACTAAAGGGAGGTGTATGGTCGGGTAAACCCTGATACGCTTACCAAAGCCTGCAACTCGCACGTAACGATATTGCTAAATGCTTGCCCTTCCATCCGATATTCCGCGTCCTTTTGAAGACATGGCCGTAATGGCATCCCGCCTGGACGCGACCATGGTTGTGTTCGACGAGCGCGACTGCATTCGGTACGTCAGCCCAAGGAAGCGGCAGGTCTATTCCTTCTGCGACTTCTCGGCCCCGATGACATTCGAGCAGATGTTCATGAAGTCGTGGGAGCACGGTGTCGCGATGGGGCGGTTGGGCACCGTTGGGGCTGAGGACGAGTTGCAGGACGCGAAGCGGCGCCGGCTGCGTGATCGTCTGGAGTTTACGAAGTACGTCCCGACCAAGCTGCTGTGCTCGCACGCACGAATTTCTTCAGGCTGGTCCGCGCAGCTCCGGGTAGAGCCAGCCAGGGCCGGCCTGGATCATTTCTTCGTAGCCGACCTTCCCACCATGGGGCTGACAGAGATCATCCGAGAGCGCGAGGCCGTATCCCTGCGCTCCGCGGCCTTAGACTGCTTGGAAATTGGCGTGGCCGTGTTGGCCTGCGACGGGAAGGTCCGCTACATGAACGCGGCAATGGCTGCCGCGATTTCCGGCGGAACCGGATGGGCGGTCGATGAGGCTGGTCGGCTGCGTTTCGAGGGCGACGTTTCCAGGCAGAGCTTGAGCCGCCTGATTCTCGCTGCCGCTACTGGCGCCGCCCCGACGCCAACAACAACTGTGAGGCTAAGTCGGGCAGGCGACCCTGCACCGCATATGGCCTCCATCTCTCGCGGTCCAAGCCGACTCGAAGATACCGCCATCATCGCTGTGGCTTTGCCGAACATGGGGGCATCTTCGGTGGTCGACATCCTCCGGCAGGATTACGACCTCACGGCAACCGAGGCGAAGCTGGCGGCCATGATCGGAGCCGGGCAGGAGACGTCCGTCGCCGCCGAGGCGCTTGGGAAGACCGCCGGCAGCGGCAGGACCATGATGAAGTCCGTTTACCGAAAGCTTGCCGAAAAGAGCATTCCCGTGAGTGGGCAGTCAGCCTTGACGCGCTGGGTGTCCATGCTTGCGGCGATCACCGGGGGCGCCCGAAGACGCGATCATTGATGAAAGACGAAACTCACATGAAAGGAAATAGAGTCGTGACAATCCATAGCTTGGATCTTTCCATTATCACTTCTGACCTCATTCGGTCCGGGATGGGCGAGGCACAGGCCGGCCATGCCGTTTCTCTTTATCGCGATTTTCTTGCAACCATCGCGGCCCACCCGACCACCACCATCGTGCCCACCAAGCTGATCGACAAGGCTTGGCATGCGCACATGTGCCGTCCGAAGAAGTATCACCAGGACTGCATGGAAGCGTTCGGCGAGATCATCGACCACGTGCCCGGTGTGACGGGGACCACCGAATACGAGGCGGCGTACGCCGCAACCCGGGCGCTGGCGTCATTCGGCGAGCTGATGCCGGAAAGCCCGTACGCCAACTATGAGATGGCTGGAGCGGATTGCTACCGTCGCAGCCCGCAAGAGCCGGGCGAGGACCCCGAAGAGCCGATCATCAAAAAGGCCGCCTGATAAGGCCGATGGGTGCCCGCCTGCGCCAACAGGCGGGCACCACCCGGCCCAAACTGGTCACCCAGTCAGACGATCACCCGTAGCCCTAGGAAGCAACGATGATCACCAAAGAGCATACCGCCACATGTGGCGGTGGCAAGGACCCTTGCACCCTAAGTACCGAGATGCCCGGCCAGCAGCCGTGTCACGCCGCCGGAATCTCCGACAGCGTCCAAGCGGCTGCGTGCATAGGAAAACTCTCACCGCGTGAAACGGAGGTGTTGCATCGCATCGCCCGCAACCAATCGACCAAGGCGATTGCCGGCGATTTGGCCATCAGCCCCAAGACCGTCGAGTGCCACCGCGCCCAGGTTATGCGCAAGACGGGATGTCGGACGCTGTTCGATCTGGGGCGGCTCTGGGGGCTGGCGTCGGCGGCATCGTCATCTCTCGAAGGCCCTGACCGCCCACAAGGCAGTATCGCGCTCCGGACTGCGTTCGCTACCGTTGACGCCTTCGGTCAATCGTCGGATTCGAGCCACCTGCTTCAGATCGACCATCTGACGCCGCGGCAGCTCCGCGACCGCGCCCATGGTGATCGGGAGGACGCTCAGCGCGCCATTCTAAATGGCTCCGTTGCCGCGGCCGCCATGCTGCTCAATGACGCTGAGCGGTGCGAACTGCGGGCAAAGGTGTTGGAGCGCGTGACGGCAGTAACGCCTTTGCCGCGGCGGCCGACCAACCGTCCAGCAGTCTGATTCCCTGGCCGAAACGATGAGCGCCCAGCTGCTACGAACAGCTGGGCGCTTTGTCGGATCCGGAAACCGAAACAGAAACCTGATCGCGACGCGATCCACACGGAGCCTTGGAAAACCCATGAAGATCGACCGAGAGGATACCCCTCAAAGCGGCGATGGCAAGCGCACTCTTGCCGCCGACATAGCGAAGTTCCAAAACGAGTATGCATCCCTGCACGAACGCTATGTCGGATACCGATTCGATGCCGCGTACCGGCGCGAGATCGACCGGCTCTATGCCGAGCTGGGCACGGCGGTGCGGTCGGCACCGACCATCGCCTCGGCAGGCGAGGCCGCCAGCCTGATTGAATTGGAGATCATGCTGTTTCGTGAGTTCGAGGGAGACAATCCAGAAGGCATCCATTCAACCCGACTCAATGGGTTGGAAGCAGTCGGCACCTTTCTGCGGTCAGCAAGATAGGGGGCGGGGATAGGCTTTCAGCACTGTGACATGAGCTACCAAAGCGTCGCCGCCTGCTGACTGATCGAAGAGGCCGGCGTCTTTGCTCAATATCCGGCTAGGTTTGAGCGAGAGTCGGAAAGGCGATTAATTAATGCAACCACATGGCGGGCTGCCTATCATGTTTCTGACCACTATCGGTCGGGATACATACCATAGCTAGAGAACGTAGATGCCGGATAATCCTAAATTCAACGAACATGTGAGAAATGCACTGGCGTTAAGAGTTGGTCATAGGTGTTCTTTTCCAGGATGCGATGAAACAACGGTTGGTCCTAGTGACGAGAAAAATGATGCTATCAACAGAAGCGGGACGGCATGTCACATCTATGCGGCCAAAGCTGGAAAGCCGGCAAGGCGGAGACATCCCACTATGACTGCGGCCGAGCTTAGCTCTATCGAAAATGGAATCTGGATGTGCCAGACTCACGGAAAGATGATCGACGCAGATGAGGCAACTTATACTCCGGGAGTTCTCGTGCAATGGAGAAAGCTTGCTGAGTTTAGAGCAAAGATCAGGCAACAATTTGGGGGAGATATTGATATAGTATCATATCGTGGCGACATGGATTTGGCCTCTTTTGAAGAAAATATTAATCTATCGGATTCTCTTGGGGAAAGAATTCGTGAATACATGATTAGATCTTGCGCAATAGATGTATGGGGACGCGATCTTCATAACGCTTTAAGGGAGCTTCTTTTTGAAGTCTCTCAGAACGCTTTTAAGCACGGAGGCGCAAAAGAAATTTCAATGGAGGTGGATTATAATAAAATAACGATAAGTTATGATGGAACTGCTTTCTCTCTCGATGATTTGGCAAACCATAGTTCCGATAGAGGTGGGGCATCTTGTATCAGATCATTCCGAACAAGATACGCAAAGAAAGTCGTTTTGTCATATTTCTATAAGAATGATAAGAATAATATAAGCATTTCCTTTCCGGCAAAAAAAGAAGATGTTGCCCAAGCTACTCCTTGTTGTGTAACTTTTGACGTCGAAGACGTGGATTGGGTCAAAGAAGTATCAGATTTCGTCTTGTTGTCTGGCAGCTGTGAGACAATATATCTTGTGCCAACCAGCGATTTCTCATTCAGTCACTTGAGGTTTCTACCACCATCGTTTAGAAATTTCACTAGCCGAAAAGTGCTGGTGACCGACAGTATGTCGGAAAGTTTATTAGAGCATGTGAAAGAAAGGTTTCCAGATATTGAAGTAATGCAAATTCACCGCAGATAGCATTCTTCCTTGAGATTTAGAGCGCCTAAAAAGGACCATCTCTGGACAATGCGCCAGCAGATGAGACTGGCGGCGATATCGTAGAAGGCGGTGAAGGTATCGGCGCGCCGTTCGTAGTGGACGGCGATGTGGACGAAGCGGGCAAGTCGACCGAGAGTTCGCTCGACCACCCATCGGTGCCGGCAGAGGCGTTCGCTGCTCTCGCTGCCGCGCCGGGCGATGCGCGGGATGATCGTTCGCCGGTGCAGCGCCCGCCGGCAGTGGGCGAAGTCGTAGCCCCCGTCGGCGTGCAGCTCGGCTGGTCGCCGACGGGGCCAGCCCGCACACTGGCGGATCGCCGGCACGGCATCGACCAATGCCTCTAGGAACTTGCTGTCATGCCGATTGGGCGACGAGAACCTCGGGGCGAGGGGAGCGTTCGCACCGACGAGGATATGGCGCCTGGAGCCCAGCTTGCCGGGGTACGTCGGGGGGCGGGCCGGTCTCCTCGTCCCCCATTTTACTGGGACGCTGACGCTGTCCACCGCCGCGCGATCCCGGTCGATGGCGTTGGCGTAGCCCATCTGGTCGAGTAGCACGCGGTGCAGCCGCTGCCAGACGCCGGCTTGCTGCCACTCGTGCAGCCGGCGCCAACAGGTCACGCCCGAACCGCACCCCATCGCTACCAGCAGAAGTTCCCAGGGAATGCCCGAGCGCTACACGAACAGGATACCGGTTAACGCAGCGTGGTTGTCCAGCCGCAGCCATCCAGCCCTGCGCCTATTCTTGGCAAAGCGCGGGGCTGGTGCCGTGCTCCAAACTGAATATGCCTACCAGAAAGTAAGTAGTGAAAGCATAATACCGCCAATATTTATTACTGGTTCCTTACTATAGCTTCCCGTGTTATTGAAATAATCTGCGAATACTCATCTTCAGTCAGCGAATGTGCTTTATCGAAATTTGCTATGCAACCTAAATCTTCCGATTCACTCATGCTTGTCTCATATCTGAGAAGGCGTATATTGTATTTCGTAGATCCAGGAACCTCTCTGCTTTGGTCGGAAAGAAAATACTCTGGCTCGTTGTCCTTGGCTTCGGTTTGTCCGACAAGAAAAACCTGAACCGTAAATCTAGTAACGCTGTCTAAAAACTCCGCAGGAGATTTCGGGAAACGAGCGAGGTCAATTAACGGCTGATTGCTCATTCTTCCTACCTTTCAAGTCATTCCGGAGACATTCAGAAAAATTGCGGCGATTAATATCTCTGATGATGGGAAAGGGGTGTTCAAGGGCCATCACCTGCGCACGCCGCTATGTACCACGAACCGTACAGATGAGTTGTCCGCCTTGTAGATCGTCATGCGCGCGCCGCGGAACACAATGTCCGTGGGGCCGGCTGCCGAGACGGTATAGGTCAGGTCCTGTTGGAATGCTGGTCTGGCCATCTGATCCACGAACTCACGGTAGGTGATGTTCAGGGTGTTGCCCGAGATGCCGTTGTAGAGGAGCTCATACTTGAACCCTTTCCCAGAGCTGAAGAGCTCCGTCCGTTCATAGCTGACCGGAGGCATCGGCTTGTCGCCCCAGTTATCGGCCAAGGCCGGTATGACCGCCTCAAAGCGGTTGTCGTTGTCGCGGTCAAAGAAGCAGGCGTGTACGGTTGAGTTGCCGAAGACGTTGTAGACGATCGGTGTCGTGGAACAGTAACTCACCTGCTTGTCGATCCGCGACTCGACGAGCGTGTAGCCGGCCGGTGCCTTGATGGTCGAGGCTTGGTAGCCGGTGTTCAAGTCATCGAGAAGGACGGCGCCGTTCACAGCCCGGTAGTCGAACTGCCCGAACATGACGTCGCCGACGGTGACCACCGTCTCCTTCCCGAATTCCGTCGTCTGGCCGACGTTATGGCGTGCCGGAGCGACTTCAATGGTCGTGCAGCCGGCGGCCAACAGAGCCAGAGTAAGAACTGCAGCCGCTCTGAGCATGGACTTTTTCCTTTGTGCACTTCTCTCGGGGAGCCCGTCGGTGTTGACCGCTCCGCTTGCTATGCGCTGGTGAGCACAAAAGGAAGTTATGCACCTTCTGGAGCTTTGTTCAATGATCATTCAATCCAGGGCGGAGCAGGGCCGGAGCGCTGCTCCGAAAGTCTGTTTGAGAACGGCGGTATACCTGCTCTCCGTGTGTAAGGGAGAGCAGGGATACCAATTTTATCAATGGCATGAGTTAGTGCCTCAGAAATTAGGTCACAGTATGAAGCGCGCCACATCCTCCACGAGATTTCTCCATAGCCTAATAAATCTCGACCATTAGAACTGCAGATAAAATTAATTATATATTCGATGGATTAAATAAAGTGGTGGGGTAGCATCGGATTTTTCTCATATCAAAATCTTTGCACCATTCTATAATTGTAATCGGCAATTTCATTTTGTATTCAAATTCAGTTGTAAAGTATCTTATAATCAGCTCTTCCTCATTGTCCTCTTTTTCATAGTCAAAAAATGCAACCCACAACGCTCCGGAATCGCTCGCCATGATAATTGCTTCTCTCTCTCTGGCGAGACCGCGAGGGGCAGTGGTTATCACAGTAGCCTTAAACTGATCGTTATTGGGGTGATCGTAAAAAACGCCGAAACATGTAGAGAAATTGCTGTAATAGTCCCCCAAAATCTTGTGCAATCTGTTGATCATAATTTCATTAAGAAATCCATATTCAAAGAGGGGCTCAAACTCATGTTTATAAGTTCCGTTGAAAGAAACATTGAATCCATGAAAATAGGAACAATTTCGCTCTTCTACGATATCTATGTAATGAGATCCATCTTTTATCTTCCTCCGAAATGTAATTTCGCATGGAAGTCCTGATTCTTCAGGTTGCCAATCGGTTTTTAATCTGGCGACCGCGAAATTGTTGGAAAATATTTTCGCATACCCATTTACATTACCCAAATGTGCTCCGTTTGAAACATCTATCGTGAATAAGAAGCCCGACGAACTGGTGTCGTATATATTCAGATTTCCCTGCATGCCTTTTCCATTATTTAAGTCATTCCATTTCCCAAACCAAAGTGGTATATCATTCCCGGCATCGATCTCTTTATACTTCGGAAAATCAAACAAATCTTTGAAGGATGCTTCAAATATAGATTGGAGGTTTGACTTGATGGTTGATTTTGTGTTCTGATTCTTCATGAAGCTATAAGTAGAAATTCTGCGCCCTCTTAGGTCAAATGGTAGATCCTCTGGATTCCCGTAATCGGTATTTTGCACCAGTATTACTTTTTCCCAACCCAATTGAGCTACAGCATAACCGAGTTCGAACAAGACATTTGGGTTGGGTGTAGGTCTTTCTTTTCCTAATGCGCTTGCATTTATTATTGTCACATCAGCAATAAATATGTTTGAATTGGATATTTTGGAAAATATAGACTCCGTTATAGATGGTGCGCCATATTGTCCTTCTGTATCTTTATCAAGAGATAGTTCTAATTGAGAAAGATCGCTCTTGTTAATGGACTTTAAAGCCCTTTTTATTGCATCTAAGATAAAATTTTTGTTTTCAGGTGCCGGAAGATCTGATTGCCACGAATAAAAGACAACTTGTTTCATCCTATATTTCCTTCATCTATGCTAGTATCTCGATGAGGCTGATGATCAGTAGAAGATACTTCCTATAAGGAAAGCGGAATAAGACGCAATAACCCCTGTGCATTTCATTGTCTGGTATTCAAACCTACATCCCTTTAAGGAGGGTTAGTCACCAATCGGTTCACGTAAGCGCACACCAGGACCGCCGCCGTTCTGAGGGATGAAATCGACACCAGCTGCCTCGAGGGCCGAACGGATAGCTTCAAGTGTTCGCGGATAAAGGCTCTCACCTCGTTCCAGCCTAGCAATCGTGTCAGGCGACACCTTTGCGGCGGACGCTAAATCCCTGACACCCCAACCCAATGCGGCTCTCGCCATCCGACTCTGGACGGGAAACATCATAATCCTGTTACGAAGTTGTTGTCGGAACATCAGACCATTGTTATCGTAACAAAATACTGACCTTGGAACAAGGTTAGGACGGCCGGACTGAGAGCTGCGAACTCCCAGCCCGGCCTGACCATAACCCAAGCTTCGTGGAGCTACGGATCATGGCTGATTCCGTAAATAGCACAGCTTTACCAAACGCCCCCAGCAGCATTGTTCCCTTTACCTTTGAGAGCATAGAAGTCCGGTTGATCGACCGGGACGGCGTTCCATGGTGGGTGCTCGTCGATGTCTGCCGCGTGCTGGAGATCGGCAACCCTTCTCAAGCCGCCACCCGCTTGGATGACGATGAGAAGACGACCCTCACTAATAATGAGGGTCACGCTGGCAACGGGGCTCAGACCTTCATCATCATCAACGAGTCGGGCCTCTACAGCCTGATCCTGACCAGTCGCAAGCCTGCAGCAAAGCGGTTCAAGAAGTGGGTCACGTCGGAAGTGCTGCCGTTGATCCGCCGCACTGGAGCCTACGGCACCCCACCTCCGACCAAAACCACCAGCTTCCCCGTCACCCGCGACACGACGATCATCCGCTTTCCCGAAGTCCACCGGCGCACCGGATATCACCGGACATGGCTGTTCCGACTCGAGAGGGAGGGCAAATTCCCGAAGCGGGTGCAACTGGGCACCAAGTCGGTCGGCTGGATCGAGGAGGAGGTGATGGCCTGGATCGCCGGCCGGCAGGAGGGCAGGAGCGGGGAGGCGCTGCCCTGGCTCCTGGTTCCTCCCGGCGGGCAGGTGCCGGCGCAAGCCGCCCCGGTTCCAGCCCCTGAGCCGGTCCAGGCCCCGACGAAGCGCAAGCGGGGTCGGCCGCCCCGGCTGCCGGCAGCCCCACCACTACCCAGCCCGCGAGTCGAACGGCAGGCGGCCCCGGTGGACCGTCCATCCTTGGCGGCCGATCTGCTGAACGGTCCGGACAAGATCGCGGCCTTCCTGGGCTTGACGGTCCAACAGATCCTTACGTTCGCGTCCCGCAACCAGATCCCGGCCTTCTGGGTGGGCGCGCAGCTGCTGGCGCGCAAGAGCACGCTGACCCGCTGGGTGGCCGATGCCGAGGCCGCTGCGTTTCGGACCATGGCAGAGGTGGCCGAACTCGAACGCCACGCCGCCGGCACCGAGTCGCCGACCCCCCATCACCTCTCGCGCCAGGGGGACGCGCCATGACGACGAACACCGCCTTATCCGCCGCCATCGCGGACTTCCAACGCGCCTATGCCGAGCTGCACCGGCGCTATGTCGGCTACCGATACGATGCCGCCTACCGCCGGGAGATCGAGCGGCTTCACGCCGAGTTGGACAAGGCCGTCCAGGCGGCTCCCCCGCTCACCTCGCTTCAGGACGCCGCCAGCTTGATCGGGCTGGAATGCATGCTGTTCGCGGAATACGAGGGCGAGTCGCCGGTGGGCATCCATGCCACCCGGCTTGCCGGGCTGGAGGCCGTCCGGGCGTTCCTGACACAGTCGGGAGAAGGTTAAGACAGTTCCCGTTTTCAGCGCCTTTGGTCCGGCGTCCGGAAGAAGGCCGGCCAGAGGCGCTGTGGCGACGTTGCGTGCGTATCGGAGGTAAGGAGCGGGCGTCCATAAGGCGCTGTGCGCTGCGACAGTGTGTAGCTTAGTTCCAATTCCCATTTATACGGCGCAATGCTATATCCGCCTAACGCACGGAGCGTGGATGCGTGTGTTCACCTGTCGGATAACGCGTTGAGTCGGTGGGTGCCCAGCTAAGGATTGATTCGCTCTGGGTGATCGCGTGTAGGAAGGCCTTGGGTGCGTGAATGCTGATTGAGGAAATTGACGACTTCCTGACGCGACCGTTGCTGCACGTCGCTTGGAACGAAGAACCCTTTGATACTGGAGACAATTTCCGTCAGAGGGTGAAACGCTGGGCTGTGCATGACGATGGCATCGATACGGGCATTAACTTAGTTGCAACGTATCCAGCGCTTGGATGGCGGCAAGAGTTTCGTCTGGAGTTGAAGCTGAGATACGCATTCGCCCGTCTTGACATGCGTTCCGAGCAGCGTGCGATTTCTATTGAGCGCACGGTCGCAGCGGGCCCCATTCATTTTCCGTGGCAACCGAACCGAAATCTATGGCTGAATGATACCGGAAAGTTCGGGAAGTTGACGGTGCATGAACCGGCTCCGACCGGGCATATCAGTTTTCATTCAGCACTCGATTGGTTTCTGAAGCACTATGGCATAGAAGCGCGCGATGTGCCGGCGCGCCTGAAGCTCGGGCGATGAGCATGAACACGACGATGAACCAAACCGACGCGATTGAGGCGCTGTACGCTGCGCTGGATAGCCTGCTTGCAGCCACGCCGACAGAAACAGGGGCGCTGGTGTTCACTCACTGCGTCTATCCCTCGCGTGTTCAGGTCCGCGTCCGGGTGGAGGTGCTGGAAAATGGTGGGTTCCTAATCAGTGATGAAGCACTGGGGCTTGGTGAGGTCCTTTCCATGGGGCCGGAGACCCAGAAACCCGGATATTACCTCGCTGAACAAGCCAGCCGATACGGACTGAAATACAGCCGTGGCGCCGTCATGGTCGAGGTCGATTCGGCGGCGAAGGTGCCGGGTGCGATCATGCTTGTCGCCAATGCCTCCAAAGATGGTGTTCTACGCACGTCTTTAGCTTTTGAGCCTCGAGACATAGCAAGCTTTGATTATCAATTTGATCGGTTCGTGCGAGACCGGTACAAAGATAAATTTCGCCCTGGCGTTATTTCAGGCGCTAGCGGTATGCAAAGAAAATTCCGATACATCCATCAGCGCGGCAACATCAAGGATGTCAGGCTGAATGAGCCAATAGTGCTCGTTGAGCCATTGATGCCCGGTCAGATGTCTATTGCAGTAAAGACGCAGGCACATCGGGATATCGCACGGCTAAAGATCCCTAATCTTTGGCAGTGTTTGGTCGTTGACCGGGACGTGGATGACTGGACACGGAGCGATATTGCTCTATTGGAACAATCGGATCTTCAGTGGATGGAATTCCCGAAGCTGGAACGCGAATTGCCAAGGCTCGTAGCTTAGAAGGAGAAGCCGGTTAGTTAGCCGGCGACCTCGGATCCTATCAATTCTTGTGTTTGGGGCTTTTCCGGGTCTGTACGGACAAGCCCCATCAGCTTGTCGGCCCAGCGCTCCAGGGCCTCGCGCTTTTCCTCCAGATATTCCCACTGGTCGTAGTGCCGCTGGGTGACGCCACGCGGCGCGTGGTTGAGGATGCGCTCCTTGATCGAGTCGGGGACCTGAAGCGCCGACAGGCCGGTGGTCACCGTGCGCCGCAGATCATGGACCCGCCACTCCGGCAGCATCGGCGCGTCGGCTTGTTCCTGCGCCGCGGCGATGGCTTGATCCAAGCGCTCCTTCGCCTTGCCGAACCCGCTGACCGGCCGGACGCCAAGGGTGGTGAAGACAAAGGGGGAGGGCGGTTCGCCGGGCCGGACGATCTGCCGCGGGATGGTCCGGAGGATGTCCAGCACCGGCCGCGACAGGGGCACGATGTGCGCCCGGTCCGCCTTGGTCTGCTCGGGCGACAGCGTCCACAGCCTGTCTCCGGTCAGGTCCAGATCGGCCCAGCGCATGGACGCCACCTCGCCCCGGCGTTGCCCGGTCAGCAGCAGCAGCTTGTACATCGGACCCCAGGGATAACCTGCTTCGTCGGCGGCTCGCCAGAAGGCCTGGATGTGCCGGTTGTCCAGGCGCACCGAGCGGATCCGGTTCGGAGCCGGCGCCTTCATGCGGTCGCACGGGCTGCGCATCGACTCGTCGTCCGACCGCTCCAGGCGCCAGTTGAACAGCTTACGCAGGATGTCGAACAGCCGATTCGCCGCGGCGCCCTTGCCGTCGGCCATCAGGCCGTCCAGCAGCGCCAGGACATCGCGCTTGCGGATATCGTCGGCGGGCCGGTGGCGCCAAGCGGGCAGGGCGTATTTTTCAAGGAACCAACGGGTCTGGCCGGGCCGCTTTTGATGGAGTTCGGCGTGCTTGGACATGAACTCGCCCACCAGCTCGCCGAAGGTCTCGACGGAGATGGCCGCTGCCTCCCTGGCCTCGGCGCGCGGGGCTGCCGGGTCCTGCCCATTGCCGAGCATGGCGATGGCCTCGCCGGCCTTGGCGCGGGCCTCAGCCAGTGACAGTGCCGGATAGTGGCCCAGCACAAGCCGGCGGCGCACGTCGCTGCGGAAGCGATAGATGAGGAACCACGTCTTGCTGCGCGATCCGACTCGGAGACCGAAGGCGGGCAACGTCGCGTCGAACAGGTCGATCTGCATTCCCGGTGCTGGCACGCTGGCGTGCTCGACGACCTTGGCCGTCAGTTTGACCTTTGGCACCGGGTGGCCCTCCTCAGCCCATGAATTCAGGTGACGAACTAGGTGACAGCGGCTTTGAATGCTCCTTCATCATAAGGAAACAGGGGGAAACATGGAAGTATGGAATGGTGAGGCGGATCAAGTGATTAAGGCAACATTTGGAAACTACTGAACCATTATTGATTTTTGTTTACACCGAGAATGTCGGGGGTTCGATCCCCTCATCGCCCACCAATCTTTTCAATAACTTAGCGTTAATTCCAAGGCCCCTTCGAGGGGCCTTTGCCGTTTTTGGGCAATCGGTGGGCAGGGGCGCGTGTATCGGTCGTGCCGACCTTTCGGCGATGGCCAGCCATTGCATCGCCACTTGCTCATTGCGGTGTTCTACCAGTGTCAGGCCAGGCAGGACGGCGACGGGCGGCGAGATTGTAACACCTCCGTTCGATGAATGCCGACACTCGTCCACTGGGTTTAGGTCTGCCGACTGCTTGCCATCCATACGCGGAGGCGGAGGGTTTCGCTACCGGAAGGGCGGGAATAGCGGCTAACCCTCCCGTCCGATGGAACTGCCAATACCCGAGTGCGTTTCGGGCACGGATTGCCGGTGAAGCGCTCCCGAAGAGAGCCGGGCCGTCGGCGCGGCCTTGTCGAGAGCGTCGGCCCTCAACTCGAAAGGCGATATTTCCGTGTCAGCGCTTGCTCTTCCCGACCGCCCTTTGGGGCTGGCGCGTGATGTGATTTCCACCCCGCATGCCTATTTCTGGTCGACGCCCATTCTGCTGGCATTGACCATATTCATTCTCGTCTGGGAGGGGCCCGGTGTGGTCCGCGATTTCCAGATCAGCCAAAATCCCCTGGTGATCGAGGGCGGGGATGTGCGGAACGGGCAGTGCAAGACCCGCAAGGCGATCTTCACCGATTGCAAGGCACAGCTCGTATACCGTTACGAAGGGCGGAGCTTCAGCACCGACGTCGACGTGATGTTCGTCGATTTTCATGTCGGGGACTACGAAACCGGCTTGGTGATCTCGGCCGACCATCCTGAACTGGCGACGATGACGCTGGCTCTCGACAAGCTGTGGAACCGGATCATCACGCTGAGAGTGTTCGTCCTGCTGCTGGGCGGCTCGAGCTTTGCGATGGTGTTTCTGGCGTTGCGGATCAGGCGCGTCAGGCGGCAACTGCGCCTTCCGGCCAGGCTGACTCCTGTCCCGGTGGAAATCACGGCCTTCGACCGTAAGCGCAACATCCTGTCCATCACTTACAACGACAAGATCGCCGATGACAGGACCGGCCGGTCGTCACACACCCGCATGCGCAGTGGAGAAGAGCCTTTCGTTATCGGCGAGGCCAACGGCAAAGCGGTGGGGCTGGCGGTGAGGCACGGGGACACGGCGCTGCCCGTGCTTCTGGACAACCGCTTGCAGCGAATCGACCTTACCGACACGGAGCGGGCTGCCGCGCTGGCACCGTTCGCCCATCGGTGGGAGGATGGCCGAGGCGATCCGATGTTGATCGAGGAAACCAGAACGACCGTGTCGATCCGGAAGCGGCTCTGGGCCTTCTTCGGTACGCTGCTTGTGATCGTCGTCGGCGTGCTGGGATTCTGGCTTTGGTATGTGACCAGTTCGCCGACGCAGTTCCAGTCACCCGGCATGGACATCAACAACCTGATGCCGGCGCCATTGAACGATTGGGGATGCGGTCAGTTGAAGAAGAGGTTCGGTCAGGACCGTGCTCCGTTCGGCTGCGTTGCCGCCGATTACATGAGCTGGAAATAGCCGGTTCTGTCGGATGGACGGGAACGGGCTGCGCCGGCAACTCCAGTCATGCAGCCTCCGGCAGGACCTTAGGCGAGGCGTCAGCGGGCATGCTGATCGAGAAAGCTGCGGCACTGGTCGAAGTCACGCAGGCAAGTGTCGGGCAGGGCGATGCCCTTGCGTTCCGCCAGGCTGCGCGCGAAGGCGACCATGCGTTCGGTCGGTTCCCGCCGTCGCCGGGAATCCGGGGCTGGAGCCCCTGGGTTGGATGCTTCGGCGGCCGGAGCACACTCCACCGCCGCTACCGGCAGCGTCTCATCCAGCGGCTTCGTCTTGCGGCTTCGGCGCGGCTTCGGAGCCGTGGGCTCGTCCCCGGCAGACACGGTGGGGTATGAAGCGGCCTTCCGGGTCCGTCGGCGCACGGGCTTCGCCGTCTCGCCGCCCGCGGACGCCGTTCCCGGGACTGTGGCGCCCCGGGTTGTGGCGCTTCGGGGGGCACGGGGGCCAGCGCTTCGGGGGGCAGCCCCACGCCCCGTGGCGCTCCGTCGGGCGAATCGCGCCTTGAGGGCGGGAAGACCGAGGTCGAGCGCGGTGCCGCGCTGTCCGACCAGTGCTCCGATCAGCCGGTCGGCTTCGCTTGCGATGGCGTCGATCACCCGGCGGAAATCGGCGCGACCGGTCACCACCTCGTCCAGCTTCATTTCCCACAGCGCGGTGGTGCCGGGATCGACCAGGGTCGGGGCGGCGGCACGAAGCGTCTCGAACAGATGCAGGCCGGCCGGAGTCGGTACCAACCATTTTCCGTCCGCTCCCATCAGGTTCTGTTTGCGCAGGCCCTTGATCACTTCGGCGCGGGTGGCCGGAGTGCCGATTCCCTTGGCCTCCTTCAGCCGGTCGCGCAGAGCCGGATCCTCGACGAAGCGCCAGGCATTCTGCATGGCATCGACCAGCGTGCCTTCGTTGTAGCGCGGCGGTGCCTGGGTGCGCTTGGCCTCCACCTTAGGATCGCTCAACCTGGCCAATTCGCCGTCGGTCAGCGGCGGCAGGGTCTGTTCGCTCTCCTCTTCCGGCTTGCCATCGGACTCCGCGGAGGCAAAGGCGGCTTTCCAGCCCAGCTTCAACGGGATGCGGCCGACAGCGCGGAAGGCGATCGGCTTTCCGTCCACCGGGACCGGCATGGTCACGCTGGTCTGGCGATATTCGTAATCCGGCATCACCGCGGCAAGGTAGGAACGGCAGATCAGCGCAAACAGCCGCTTCTCGTCGTCGGTCAGCCGGACGAGCCGCGATTCCAGATCGTCCAGCACATTGACGTTTGGGATCACCGCATGGTGCGAGACGCCTTCCAGCGCCTTGTCGCAGAAATGGCCGGACTTGCCCTTGCGGATCACCGGCCGCGAAATGTCCAGATGGGCGAAGCCGCGCAGCCGGGTCAGCGCCCCGACGATGGCCGGGGCATCGGCGATCTGGTTTTCCGACAGGTATCGCGCCTCGGCGCGCGGATAGGTGATGAGCTTCTTGCCGTCCCCGTCATACAGTTCCTGCGCCACCGCCAGCGTGCGGTCGGCGGTCCAGCCCCAGCGCTGGCCGCAGGTCTTCTGCAACGACGGCAGGTCGTACAGCTTGGGCGGCGCCTGCCGCTTCTCTTCCACCGTCACGGTCAGCGGACCGCGGTGATTGTCGGCGGCGCGGGCGATGGCTTCGGCGGCGGCGCGGTCCTTGATGCGGTCCTTCGGCGCCGGGGCATGGCGCATCTGGAAGCTGCCCTCCGCCACGGTGGCGGTGGCCACCACCTCGAAATAATCCTCCGGCTTGAAGTTGCGGATTTCCAGTTCGCGCAGGCAGACGATGGCGAGCGTCGGGGTCTTCACCCGGCCGATGCCGATGACACCGCGGGTGCCGGGGGCCAGCAGGGTCTTGGTCGCCGTGCGGGTCAGCGACAGGTTGTAGATCTGGTCCGCCTGCTGCCGCGCCACCGCCGCTTCGTAGAGCGGCCGCATGGTGTCATTCGGCTTCAGCGTGGCAAAGGCGTCGCGCAGGGTCTTGGGATCCTGGGCTGTGAAAAGCGCGCGCCGCACCTTGCCGCGATAGCCGACATGCTCCAGGATCTCCTGGCCGATCAGTTGGCCCTCGCGGTCGCAGTCGGTGGCGAGGATCACCTCGTCGCAGCCGCGCAGCGCGGCGGTGATCGCCTGCAGCTTCGCCGTCTTGTTGCCGCCCTGGTCGGGCCGTGTCGGATAGAGGCCGTCCGGCTTCAACAGGGTCGGGGACCAGCGCTTCCAGGCGGGATCGACCTCGTCAGGCTCGGCGAGCCGCAACAGGTGGCCCTCGGCCGGCAGGATGCGGCCGTAGCGGTCGCCCAGGGCCGCGCGCAGGTCCTTCGCCTGGCTGGATTTCTCGGTGATGATCAGCGTCGCCATGCGCCGGAGGATACGGGATTGAGGGAAACGGAGCAAGAACATGCGCGCGTCCGGCGTGGCTTTCAGCAGGGCTCGATGGTCGCGCTCATGTTCGGACTGACAATGCTGGCCGGCACACCCGCCGCTCTTGCCGAGCGGCCGCTGCTCCCCGGCGTGGGCCCCGGAGACCGGCGCGTGCCGGTCGATGCGGCCGGCGATCCGTGGCGCAGCGTGGTGCGGGTGCAGACCAATCTGGCCGGGCGCTGCACTGGGGCGCTGGTCGGCCGGCGCACGGTGTTGACCGCCGGCCATTGCCTGTTCAATCCACGCACCCGGCGCTTCCTCCAGGCATCGTCGCTGCATGTCCTGTTCGGCTATGACCGGGGCGACTACACCGGCCACGTCACCGTGGTGCGGGTGGCGACCGATCCAGCCTACGATCCGGCGGCAGCGCCCATGCTAGGCGGCGACTGGGCGATTCTGACCCTGGCGGAGCCGGCGCCGGACTCGGTGCCGCCGCTTCCGGTGAGCATGGCGCCGCTGCGTCCCGGCACGCCACTGATGTTCGGCGGCTACAGCCAGGACCGGGCGCAGATCCTGATGGCGGACACCGCCTGCCATCTGCTGGGGGAAAGCGGCGGACTGCTGGTGCACGACTGCGATGCCACGCGCGGGACCAGCGGCGGGCCGCTGCTGGTGCGGATGGCGGAGGGGGCTGGGCTGGGCGGCGTTGGGGCGAATGGCGGCGGGTGGGCGGTCGCCGGAGTCGGCGTCGCCGCCGGAAATGCACCGGCGGTGCGCAATTTTGCGGTCCCGTCGGCGCGCTTCGCCGCACTTTTGGCGAAGGATACCGCTGCGGGGCAGCCCTGAGCGGCGGATGCGCATTTTTTTCTTCGCGCGCGGCCCCGAATGGCATAGACGTACCCGCATCTTTTTCAGCCCCCGGAACCCGGAGTCTTTCCGTCATGTCGATCCAGCGCTTCCACACCGGACCGCGCATGAGCCAGATGGTCGTCCACAAGGACACGGTCTATCTCGCCGGTCAGGTCGCCGACGAGCCGACGCCCGACGTCGAGCGCCAGACCATCCAGATCCTGGCACAGATCGACGCCCTGCTGGCGGAAGCGGGCAGCGACAAGAGCAAGCTCCTGTCGGCCACCATCTATCTGGCCGACATCGCCAGCTTCGGCGCGATGAACAAGGCCTGGGACGCCTGGGTCGATCCGGCCAACCCGCCGGCCCGCGCCACGGTGGAAGCCAAGCTGGCAGCACCCCAGTATCTCGTTGAAATTCAGGTCACCGCTGCTAAATAAGGCGGCGGAAACGGGGCGACCCGGCAGCCTCGGTTGGGGTGTGCCGGCGTGGCCCGAACGCTGTGAGGGCCGCGCGCTTCAATATTCCGACAAATTGCTTGTCGGTTTACGGAATGTTAATGACGCCTTAACAGATCGCCCGTAAAACCCCGACCAACCTCTGCCGCCGAAGCGGACGACCCCTGACGGTCGCGCTTCGGTTGTCGCGTTACTGCAATGGAACCGCAACATGCCGCGCCAAACGCCACTGTCTGACATTCGGAACATCGGCATCATCGCCCACGTCGACGCGGGCAAGACGACGACCACCGAACGCATTCTGTACTACACCGGTCGCAAGCACACGATCATCGACGTCCACGAGACGAAGGATCTGAAGACGTCGACGACGACCGACTACATGGAGCAGGAGCAGAAGCGCGGCATCACCATTCAGTCGGCCGCGGTTTCGACCTTCTGGCGCGAGAAGAAGATCAACGTCATCGACACCCCGGGCCACGTGGACTTCACCATCGAGGTGAACCGCTCGCTCCGCGTGCTCGATGGCGCGGTTGTGGTGTTCGACGGCGTCGCCGGCGTGGAGCCGCAGTCGGAGACCAACTGGCGCCTGGCGGACAACTACAACGTTCCGCGCATCTGCTACGTCAACAAGATGGATCGTTCGGGCGCGAACTTCCAGCGTTGCGTCGGCATGATCAAGAGCCGCCTGAATGCGCGTCCGGTCTGCATCCAGGTTCCGCTCGGCTCGGAAGACAACTTCCGCGGCATGGTCGATCTCGTCGAGATGAAGGCCTATGTCTGGTTCTCCGACGACAAGGACGCCAAGTGGGAGATCTGGGAGATCACCGACGATCTCGCGAGCAAGCTCAACCTGACCGTCAAGGAAGACCTCGACAACATCGCCAGCATCCCGTCGCTCCGCGCCGAGCTGGTCGACACCGCGCTCGAGCAGGACGACGCGGCGATGGAAGCCTACCTGGAGTCGGGTGAGGAGCCGTCGGCCGACGTGCTGCGCGCCTGCCTGCGCAAGGGCACCATCACCGGCGCCTTCACCCCCGTCCTCTGCGGCTCGTCCTACAAGAACAAGGGCGTTTGCCAGGTTCTGGATGCGGTCGTCGATCTGCTGCCGGCCCCGACCGACGTCGAGGCCATCAAGACGGTGGACGAGGACGGCAACCCGAACGGTGAACGTCTCAGCTCCGACGACGCGCCCTTCTCGGCGCTGGCCTTCAAGGTGCTGAACGATACCTACGGCTCGATGACCTTCGTCCGCGTCTATTCGGGCGTGCTGACCAAGGGCATGTCGATCCTGAACTCGACCCGCGGCAAGCGTGAGAAGATCGGCCGCATGGTCGAGATGTACGCGAAGGACGCCAACCCGATCGAGGAAGCCCGCGCCGGCGACATTATCGCGCTCGTCTCCCTGCAGGAGACCGAGACCGGTGACACGCTCTGCGACGCCTCCGCGCCGGTGATCCTGGAGCGCATGCGCTTCCCCGACCCCGTCATCAGCGTCTCGGTCGAGCCGAAGACCAAGGGCGAGCAGGAGAAGTTCTCGATCGCGCTCGGCAAGATGGTCCGCGCCGATCCGTCGCTCCGCCTGGAGACCGACCGTGAAACCGGCCAGACCATCCTGCGCGGCATGGGCGAGCTGCACCTCGAAGTGACGCTCGACCGCATGCGCACGGAGTTCAACGTGGAAGGCAACATGGGCAAGCCCCAGGTCGCCTACCGCGAAGCCATCACCAAGCCGATCGAATACACCTACACCCACAAGAAGCAGACCGGCGGTTCGGGCCAGTTCGCCGAGGTGAAGATCGTCTTCGAGCCGCGTGAGCGGGGCGAGGGCTTCGAGTTCCTCGACGAGACCGTCGGCGGCACGGTTCCGCGCGAATACGTCCCGTCGGTCAAGAAGGGCCTGGAGATGCAGAAGGAAGACGGCGTGCTCGCCGGCTATCCGACGGTCGATTTCCGCGCCCGCCTGGTGGACGGCAAGTACCACGACGTCGACTCGAACGCCCTGACGTTCGAAATCGCCGCCAAGGCCTGCTTCCGCGAGGCTCTGCCGAAGGCCGGCCCGATCCTGCTCGAACCGGTGATGAAGGTCGAGATCGTCACCCCGGACGATTACCTGGGCGACGTCATCGGCGACGTGAACCGTCGTCGCGGCACCGTCCTGGGCCAGTTGGAGCGTGGTTCGAACATCGCCGTCGAGGCCAATGTCCCGCTGAACGAAATGTTCGGCTACATCGGCCAGCTGCGCGGCATGACCTCGGGCCGTGCGTCCTACACGATGGAGTTCAGCCACTACGAGCCGGTGCCGCGCAACGTCACCGACGAAATCGTGGCCGGCCGCAACAAGGCCGCCTGATTGCCGGCTCCGAATACTCGGGGCTGACGATCCGGTGACATCCGGTAAAGCAGACGGCCGGCGGAGCGATCCGCCGGCCGTTCGCCGTTTCAGGGAGGTGAGGCGGGGCATGGAAACAGGGGCATAGGTTCCTGCGTTCCGGACCATCGGGTTGCCTGCACCGACGGCATAAGGGACATAGGTCGGCGGCCTAATGCACCGGGACGACGGCCACTGACCAATTCATTATCGTTTTGCAACCAAAAAATAGTTGGCAGTTCGGCGAATCCGTGCCCAAATTTGGAGCATGACGATTCGACGCTTCTTTTCCTTGACTGTGCTTTTGACGCTGACCCTCGGGGTGCCGGCTGGGGCGGGGCAGGGGAACATGCGTCTCGACAGTCTTTTCCAGGCTTTGAACACCACCTCCGATGCGGCCTATGCCGAATCGGTGGAGGAGCATATCTGGGACTTCTGGCTGGATCATCCCGACCCGGTGATGGTCCGCGACATGCGCGCCGGTGTGAACAGCCTCAACGGTGACGATTTCGATTCGGCCCTGCATGCCTTCGACGCCGTGGTCGCCCGCGACCCGTCTTACGCGGAAGGCTGGAACAAGCGCGCCGCCACCCATTACATGCTGGGCGACTACCGCGGCGCCATGGTGGACCTGCATCATGCGCTGTCGCTGGAACCCCGCCATTTTGGGGCGCTGGTGGAACTGGGGTTGGTGTATCTGTCATTGGGCGACGAGAAGCCGGCTTTGCGCGCCTTCGATGCGGCTTTGAAGATCAACCCACACCTGACCCGGGTGCGGGCGCAGGCCGATGCGATCCGCAATCGCCAGGCGGGTACCAATCTTTAAGGCAGCTGGCCGAGGGTTCAATCATCCTGCGGATTGTCACGCGCAAAACCATCATCAAAAGCTCGCGATAGGAGTATAACCTCCGGAGTTGCGACCGTTGGGCGGTCGCTGTGTCATGACCGCGCGTCTGTGATGGACGTGCCGTCGTCGGGGGCGGGGCGGGATGTTCGACCATGCGATCCAGATGATCGGCGAGTTACGGGTGCTTAGCGCACTCGGCTTGCTCTGTCTGTCCTTCATCCTGCCGCTAACCATCTTCATCGGCCGCAGCAACATCAAGAACGTGCGCCAGAAGATCATCGCCGATCTTGAATCGGTCTTTCGCATCGAAGGACAGGATCATGACCAGCTGATCCCTTCCTTCGAATTCGCCGCCTATAAATACCGGGCACTGCCTCAAGGGCCGGATTACACGCAGCCGTCGGAATGGCGGGCGTATTTCTTTCCGGTTCTTGTCTTCATCATGGTGTCTTTCAGCGGTTTCCTGACCTCCAGCGGGATGCTGCTGGGCAAGGACCGGCTGGACCATTTCCAGCCCCTGTTCAGCGGCATGACCCTGTATGGAGTCGACGGCGTCACGCGGATCGACATGGTGCATTACCAGCTCCAGACCGTGGCGGTGCTGTCCTTCTCCTTCTTCGGCGCCTATGTCTGGTCCATCGATTATCTGATCCGCCGAATCTCCAACTACGATCTGTCACCCATCTCCTTCCTGCGGGTGACGGGGCACATCATCCTGGCCTGCATCACGGCAGTCACATTGCATCACGCCTATATGGACTTGGCGCAGATGGTGCCGGAGCAGGCGGTGGGCGACCGCGTGCCGGAGTTGCTGGTCGCCTTTCTGGTCGGCTTCTTTCCCAAGCTTGGGATGCAGACCCTGCTGAGCCGGGTGCCGCAGTTGCAGATCCGGCGGATCGATCCCCGGGCGCAAAGCTTCATCCGCGAGTATCCCATCGACATGATCCTGGGCATCGACTCGGCCATCAAGTTCCGGCTGGCGGAGTTCGAGATCGAAGACGTGCAGAATCTCGCCACAGCCAATCCGATCCTGCTGTTCGTCGAAACGCCTTACGGCATCTATGAGACGATGGACTGGGTAGCGCAGGCTCAGCTGATCCTGGCGCTCGACCTCGACCAGATCGAGGCGCTGCGCGTCATTAACATCCGCACCATCTTCGATGTCGAACGCTTCATGAGCCGGCCGGAGTCGCGGCCGAGGCTGGTCCAGGCGCTGAACTGTGCCAAGACGGATGGAAAGGGCGGGGTGCTGCTGGCCGAGCGCGGCATCACGATGGAGAATCTCGACTCGGTGGTGCAGTCCATCGGCGAGGATTTGCATGTCCAGCGCTTGCGCCAGATCTGGCGGAACATCGAATTGAAGTTGAGCATGGACCTGCCGCAGGTGCTGCGCGACCGGGCTATGCTGAATGCCGGACGGTCGCCGCTGCGGCCGGTGGCGGTCGCCGATATCCCGGTCAGCGATGCCGGAACCGGTCAGGCGGCAGTTCCGGCGGCCGTTCGGGTGCCTGTTCCCGCCGAATGATGGGCGGTCAGGACTTGGCCGGTAATCGGTCTTGACAAGTTCTGGGGTTTTCCTATAGTCGCACCCTCTCGCCGCCCTGCAGGGGTGGCGGGTAACATTGTGCGTTCCCAGATCCGGCCTTGCGCCGGGCGGGATTTGCTCGGTGTGTAGGCGGCCCGACGGGCTGCCGTTGAGATATCGAGACTGAGGAGAGTAGCGTGGCGCGTATTGCTGGCGTCAACATCCCCGCGCAGAAGCGCGTGGAGATCGGGTTGACCTACATCCATGGCATCGGCCCCTTCAAGGCCAAGGAAATCTGCGCGAAGCTGGACATCCCGGCCGAGCGTCGCGTGAACGAGCTGACGGACGACGAAGTCCTGAAGATCCGCGAGACCATCGACGCCGATTACCGCGTCGAAGGCGATCTTCGTCGTGAAGTCGCTATGAACATCAAGCGTCTGATGGACCTGGGCTGCTACCGCGGCCTGCGTCACCGCAAGGGCCTGCCGGTCCGCGGCCAGCGCACCCACACGAACGCCCGCACCCGCAAGGGCCCGGCCAAGCCGATCGCCGGCAAGAAGAAGTAAGAGGACGAACGCAAAATGGCCAAGCCCTCCGCCGCTTCTCAGCGCCTGCGTCGTCGCGAGCGCAAGAACATCACCGCCGGCGTTGCTCACGTGAACGCCTCGTTCAACAACACGATGATCACCATCACCGACGCGCAGGGCAACACCATTGCCTGGTCGTCGTCGGGCACCATGGGCTTCAAGGGTTCGCGCAAGTCGACGCCCTACGCCGCCCAGGTCGCTGCCGAGGACGCCGGCCGCAAGGCCCAGGAACACGGCATGAAGACCCTGGAAGTCGAAGTGAAGGGTCCGGGTTCGGGGCGTGAGTCCGCCCTGCGCGCCCTGCAGTCGATCGGCTTCCAGATCACGTCGATCCGCGACGTCACGCCGATCCCGCACAACGGCGTTCGTCCGCCGAAGAAGCGCCGCGTCTGATCTGTAGTTGACGATCGGATTCACGCTTCAAATCGACTTCGATTTTCAGCGATCCGATCTAGCTTTGTTTCCGTACCCGCGGGGACCAGCCATTCCGGGACAGGGGGCCGCAGCCATCGCGGTCCCCTCAGCATGGGAATGGTTCGGGCCCCGCGGGTTCGTGTTCACCCGATGGCACCTTGAGGTCGATCCGTGCTTCAGAAGAACTGGCAGGAACTGATTAAGCCGAGCAAGCTGGACATCCAGCCCGGTGACGACGCCGACCGCTTCGCGACCGTGGTCGCCGAGCCGCTGGAACGCGGCTTCGGTCTGACGCTCGGCAATGCGCTGCGCCGCATCCTGCTCTCCTCGCTGCAGGGTGCCGCCGTCACCTCGATTCACATCGACGGCGTGCTGCACGAGTTCTCGTCCATCCCCGGTGTCCGCGAGGACGTGACCGACATCGTCCTGAACATCAAGACGATGGGTCTGCGCATGGGCGGAGACGGCCCGAAGCGCATGCGCCTGCGTGCCGAAGGCCCGGGCGAGGTCAAGGCCGGCATGATCGAAACCGGTCCCGACATCCAGGTCATGGATCCGGAACTGGTCATCTGCACGCTGGACAACGGCGCGCGGCTGAACATGGAACTGACGGTCGAGACCGGCAAGGGCTACGTCCCGGCCAGCCAGAACCGTCCGGAAGACGCGCCCATCGGCCTGATTCCGATCGACGCCCTGTTCTCCCCGGTCCGCAAGGTGTCCTACAAGGTCGACAATGCCCGCGTCGGGCAGGTCACCGACTATGACCGCCTGTCGATGACGGTGGAGACCAACGGTTCGGTCAAGCCGGACGACGCGGTGGCTCTCGCCGCCCGCATCCTGCAGGACCAGCTGCAGCTGTTCATCAACTTCGAGGAGCCGACGCACGCCGTCTCCGAGGAGAAGCACGAGGAGGTTCCGTTCAACAAGAACCTGCTCCGCAAGGTGGACGAGCTGGAACTGTCGGTCCGTTCGGCCAACTGCCTCAAGAACGACAACATCGTCTACATCGGCGATCTGGTGCAGAAGACGGAGGCGGAAATGCTCCGCACCCCGAACTTCGGCCGCAAGTCGCTGAACGAGATCAAGGAAGTGCTGTCCCAGATGGGCCTGCACCTCGGTATGGAAATCCCGAACTGGCCGCCGGAGAACATCGAAGAGCTGGCGAAGCGTCTGGAAGAGCCGTACTAAGCATCTCAGCATTTTGCCGCGCTCCTTCCGTCTCCGGGCGGGAGGGCGCATTCCCCGGGGCCGCCACGGCCCGACCCCATCGCCGTACCAGCGTTACGACTGGGCGGCGGGGTACACGATCGGCTCCCCGAGGGGGGCCATGCCATGAAGGAGGACCGCCATGCGTCACGGCGTTTCGGGACGTAAGTTCAGCAAGACCAGCAGCCACCGCAAGGCCATGTTCTCGAACATGGCGAACGCGGTGATCAAGCACGAGCAGATCACCACCACCCTGCCGAAGGCGAAGGACCTGCGTCCGATCGTCGACAAGCTGATCACGCTCGGCAAGAAGGGTGGCCTGGCCAACCGTCGTCTGGCGTTCGCCCAGCTGCGCGACAACGAGACGGTGACCAAGCTGTTCACCGTCCTGGCCGACCGTTACAAGGACCGCCAGGGTGGCTACAGCCGCGTCCTGAAGGCCGGCTTCCGCTACGGCGACGCCGCCGACATGGCGGTGTTCGAGCTGGTCGAGCGCGACGTCTCCGCCAAGGGCCAGAACTCCGGCCCGACCCAGGAGGCCGCCGAGGCCGCCGAAGGCGAGACCGCCGAGTAACATGACCGGCAATCGCGCCGGTCTCCGGTCCAGTGCGGCATCGGGTCCCAGGGCCCCGTATCGCACAGGACGGAACCGCCGATATCGGTGATATATTAGACCCTTCCTCCGGTCCGCCGGAGGAAGGGTTTTCTCATTTGTGGCCGGTCAAATGTTGCGTTCTCTTTACACACGCCTCCAGCGCCTGTCCGCCCGCGACGATGCCGTCTGGTGGATGTCGGCGATCTCCTTCGCGGAAAGCTCCTTCTTCCCATTGCCGCCGGACGTGATGCTGGTGCCGATGTGCCTGGAGAAGCCGAAGAGGCTGTGGTTCTACACCAACATCTGCGCCTTCGCGTCGCTGCTCGGCGGCATGCTGGGCTATGCGCTGGGCTTCTATCTGTTCGAGAGCGTCGGACGGATGATCATCGACTTCTACAACGCGCAGGAGTCGTTCCAGCATTTTCAGGAGATGTTTGCCGAGTTCGGCCCCTGGTTCCTGATCCTGAAGGGGGTGACGCCGATCCCCTACAAGCTGCTGACGATCACTGCCGGATTCGCCCATCTCGACCTGACGGTCTTTATTCTCTGCTCGATCGTCGCGCGCTTTTCCCGATTCTACATGATCGCCATCCTGCTGCACTTCTACGGTCCGCAGGTTCAGCACATCATCGAGAAACGGCTGATGCTGGTGGCCACCGTCCTTCTGGTCGTGGTGGTCGGCGGCCTCCTCAGCTTCAAGTTCGTCTGACCGCTTCAGTCCGGCATGCCCTGGTCCTGGCGGTTGCGACGGGACGGCGGCAGGGCATCGCGGTCGGCGCGGTCGCGGCGCACGATCAGCACGATGGCGACCGCCACGAACAGCCCACCCAGCAGCGGCACGATCATCTCGCCCATTCCGATGTTGGGCAGCGCCAGCACGCGCGAGGCCAGCATGACGAGTCCGAGGACGAGCAGCGCAAGCAGCAGCCGTAAGGACCGGTGGCGCGCCGGGTTGCGTGTCGGTCTGCCGTCCGATTCCGGTGTCATTTCAGTCATTCCCTTCTTGCTACTGATATCGGCATAGTGGGGACCGAATGGGGGCTGGTCCAGAGGGGTGTGGCATTCCGTCATGCCAAAGGCCAGTTCCACAACAAGAACAATAGGAGCCGTCGTGGCTATGTTCCGTCCGGTCCGTCTCGTTGCCCCGCTTGTGGCCGTGGCTCTGCTCGGTCTGTCGGCCTGCGCCGATCCCGCCTCGCGCCCCGCCTCGGGCCCGGCGCCCACCGTCACTGTGGTCCCCGGGCCGTCCACCCCGCGCGCCGGCGCCGACGACCAGTCGCTGCGGATCGATGGCGGCACCGGCTCCGGCGCCTCGTGCCAGGCCCAGTGCGAGCGCAGCCACAACTCCTGCATGGATTCGGTCGCGGCCCGCAACCAGGGCGGCATCGATCGCACCGACTCGACTCCCTTCAGCCCGACGGACAACTGCAGCTATCAGTTGAAGCAGTGCTACCAGCGCTGCACCTCGGTGCGCTGAGGCGGCGGTCATGGCAAAACGCGGCGAGTCGGGTGGCGATGCCGGGCTGTTCTCTGCGGCGGCTCCCCGCCCGCTCGCCGACCGGCTGCGGCCGCGCACGCTGGACGAGGTTGTCGGGCAGGACCATCTGCTGAAACCCGATGGCCCGCTTGGCCGCATGGTCGCTGCGCGGCGGTTGGCCTCCATGATCCTGTGGGGGCCGCCCGGTTGCGGCAAGACGACCATCGCCCGCCTGCTTGCCCACAGCACCGATCTGCATTTCGAGCCGCTGTCGGCGGTGTTCTCCGGCGTTGCCGACCTGCGCAAGGTCTTCGACGCCGCGCGGGCCCGCCGGGTGGCGGGGCAGGGAACCCTGCTGTTCATCGACGAGATTCACCGCTTCAACCGGTCGCAGCAGGACGGCTTCCTGCCCTTTGTCGAGGACGGCACCGTCACGCTGGTCGGCGCCACCACCGAGAACCCGTCCTTCGAACTGAACGCCGCCTTGCTGTCGCGGGCGCAGGTGTTCGTGTTGAGCCGGCTGGATGATGCGGCATTGGAAAAGCTGCTGTCGCGGGCGGAGGCGGAGATGGGCCGGCCGCTGCCGCTGGATGCAGATGCGCGTGCCGCGGTTAAGGCGATGGCCGACGGCGACGGCCGGTTCTGCCTGAACCTGTGCGAGGAGCTGTTCGCGCTGCCGGGCGAGACTGTGCTCGACACCAACGCGCTCGCCGCCACCATCCAGCGCCGTGCCCCGCTCTACGACAAGTCCCAGGAAGGGCATTACAACCTCATCAGCGCGCTGCACAAATCTTTGCGCGGGTCGGACACCGATGCCGCGCTCTATTGGTACAGCCGCATGCTGGACGGCGGTGAGGATCCGCGCTACATCGCGCGACGACTGACCCGCTTCGCGGTGGAGGATGTCGGACTGGCCGACCCCAACGCGCTGACCCAGGCGGTTGCCGCTTGGGAGGCCTATGAGCGGCTGGGCAGCCCGGAGGGCGAACTGGCCCTGGCACAGCTGGTCATCTATCTGGGGACGGCGCCCAAGTCGAATGCCGGCTACACCGCCTACAAGGCGTCGGTGCGGGCGGCGAAGGAGACCGGTTCCCTGATGCCGCCCAAGCATATCCTGAATGCGCCGACCAAGCTGATGAAGACCATCGGCTATGGCAAGGGATACGAGTACGACCACGACACGGCGGAAGGCTTCTCCGGCCAGAATTATTTTCCGGAAGGGATGGCGCGGCGCGAGTTCTACCAGCCGGTGGAGCGCGGTTTCGAACGCGATCTGCGCAAGCGGCTGGACTACTGGGCCAAGCTGCGCGAGCGGCGGGGAGACGAATAGGGGAAACGACTTCGCCCTGTCCTACGCCGACGCGTGGGACAGGGCGAATGACTTGCCCGAAAACAAATGTCTCTTACGCCGCCATCCCATCGGCCGGGGCCGAAGCGATCAGACGGTAATGGCTGGTGTCGGCGAGGACCGAACAGCTCAGGGTCTTCGACACGCCGTCGTCTTCGGTGCTGACGACGCGGGCGTGGGGGATGCCCAGCAGGTTGACCGTTGCCGTCACCCGCCAACCGCGGACGCCGGCAGTGCCGACCGGTTGGAAAACCTGCCCGATCTGGACATGCTTCTTGCTCATGACGGAAAACCCTCGGACGGCCGGTCACCCATGGAGGCGCCGGCCTGTTGCGCAAAATTCAACCGACAGTTAAACCCAGCAACAAGTCCCGATCAACAGGGAAACCATCCACTATCCCACAGGCCGGTAAAACCCTGATGAAATGTCACGGGCGTCCGGGCTGTCGGCGACTCACTCAGCAGCCCGATTTCGGCAGAGCCTCGATCTTTTCCAGCACGGCGTTGACGGTGAAGTCGCCGTAGTCGATCTGCATGGACTCGGCAATGCCGTTTTCCAGCAGATGCAGGCTCATCTCATATTCCGGCTGGGCCGAGTCGCTCTGCACCGGGAAGAAGGCCATGCGGACCGGCCAGGCCTTGCCAACCTTCAGCAGCGGATCCTTGGCCGAATCCTTCGGCGCGCCGGGCTTGCCGACGACGGTCGATACCTCGGTCGGACCCTCCGCATCGGACCCGTCGAAGATGGTGCGGGTGAAGAAGGGCTCTTTGCGGTCGGCGTGGTCCAGGATCGCCAGCGTATGGGCGGTCGGGAACATGGTGCCGGCCGGCAGTTCCATCTCCTGCGGATCTGGCTTGGTGAACTGGGCGCTGCCGGCGCCGCCTTCGCTCAGGTTCGCCTCGCCGCGCACCTCCTCGTCGACCTCGCCGTTCACCAGCTTGCGGACGTTGAAGCGGTAGCGCAGGCCGTTCTTCGCTTCCCACGTGGTGTAGTTGGTGTTCATCGCCATGTCCTCGCCCTCGCTGTAGACGAAGCGCAGCTGGAATCGCTGCTCCGTCGTCCAGCCGTCACAGGCGTCGGCCCATTCGAACATCATGCGGCCGCGAACGTCGCTGACCTTCGATCCGTTGCGCGCCGACCCCAGCGACATGGCGTAGATCGCCCGGTGGGGCTGGATCTTGGCCGCCACCGCCGCCAGCGAGGTCGCGGCCGGCTGAGCCAGGGCAGGGGAGGCCGCGAGAAGCGCACCGGCGGAAACGGCGGCTGCGAAGACCGCACCAACGGTTGCCGGAAGGGCAGAGAGACGGTCGAGCAAGACGGGATCCACAGGTGATTGACGGCTCTTGGTGGAGTATGGGTGTTTTTGCCGCGGTCCGAAAGGCCCGCCACCCGAATGCCCTATCAATGGAAGGGAACCGCCGGAATGACAAGCCCTGCCGAGGTGCAGCCCGTGACGCAGTCGGACAGCCCCGCCTCCCACCCCGCCTCTCATTCCTCTGCCCGTCCGGTGCTGCTGCTGACCCGCCGCCTTCCCGACGCGGTGGAGGCACGGGCATCGCGCGACTACCGGGCGGTGCTCAATCCGGAGGACCGCGCCTTCAGCGGGGCGGAGATCGCCGCCCGCGCCGCGGAGGCCGGGGCCGATGCCGTGCTCTGCTGCGCCGGCGACCGGCTGGACGCCGCCGCCATCGCGGCGCTGCCGCCGAGCGTTCGGGTGCTGGCGACCTTCTCGGTCGGTACCGACCATATCGACCTGGAGGCGGCGCGCGCCCGCGGCCTGACCGTCACCAACACGCCGGACGTGCTGACCGACGCCACCGCCGACATCGCCCTGCTTTTGCTGCTGGGGGCGGCGCGCCGCGCCTCGGAGGGTGAGCGGATGATCCGGGCCAACGCCTGGACCGGCTGGACCCCGACCCAGCTGATGGGCACCCATGTCGGCGGCAAGCGGCTGGGCATCGTCGGCATGGGCCGCATCGGGCAGGCGGTGGCGGCCCGTGCCCGCGCCTTCGGCATGACCATCCATTACAGCAACCGCCGCCGCTTGGCCCCGGAGCTTGAGCTGGGCGCCATCTATCACGCCGACCCGGAGGCGATGCTGCCGGTGTGCGATGTCCTGTCGCTTCACTTCCCGGCCACGGCGGAAACCCGACATTGGCTGAATGCCGAACGGATCGACCGGCTGCCGCCCGGCGCCATCCTGATCAACACCGCGCGCGGCAGCGTGGTGGACGACGGTGCGGTGATCGACGCGCTCAAGCGTGGGCGCCTCGCTGCCGCCGGGCTCGACGTGTTCGAGAATGAGCCGAACCTGCATCCCGGCTACCGCGACCTGCCCAATACCTTCCTGCTGCCGCATCTGGGCAGCGCCACGGTCGAGACGCGGAACGCCATGGGGTTCAGGGCGCTGGACAATGTCGACGCGGTTACAGCTGGCCATCCGGCGCCCGATCGGGTGGTGTGACGGGACAGGCGGAGCCCTTTGCCGGCCGGCACCGGCAGGGATTTCCTGCCCCGAACGATTGGAGTGGGCAGAAGATGCCGGTCAGGTGGGAAAGAGGCTCCACCCCAATCCGGTGATCCACCGGGGCAATTCGCCGGAAATGCATAAAATGCTTGGTATCTGAGGGGTGCGGCGGGTTGGCATGAGGGTTGCTTAGGTGAAGGCGAAGTGTTCCGACCTTCATCAGAGGAGCCGACCCCATGAACGCCATCGTCGCCGCCCTGGACCTGAAGCATCACGCCGCCGACCGTTTCGACGTGCCGGCAGGCTGGTCGCCGGTCGCGCTGGCCTCGCGCGTCGGGCTTCTGCGGGGGACCGAGCGCCAGACGCTGGACGAGACGATCGCGCTGCTCGCCGAGGCAAAGGAGACGATCGCGGAGTTGCAGGAGCGCATCGCCTACCTGGAAAGCCTGACGATGACGGACGAGCTGACCGGCCTGTTGAACCGGCGCGGCTTCTACAGCCACTTCCGGCGTGAACTGGCCTCGGCCCGGCGCAACGGCACCGCCGGCGGGCTGCTGGTCATGATCGACCTGGATGGCTTCAAGGCCATCAACGACACCCACGGCCATGTCGCCGGCGACGCCTATCTGCGGCAGGTGGCCCGGATGATCGTCGGCAATGTCCGTCAGGAGGATGTCGTCGCCCGGCTGGGCGGCGACGAATTCGCCGTGCTGCTGACCAACACCGACACCGCCAACGGCCTCGCCCGCGCCCGCCAGCTGGCCGCCATCGCCGACGCCACTCATGTGGAATGGGGTGGTCAGACCCTGCCGGTCCGCTTTTCCGTCGGCACCCAGCCCTATGGCGCCGAGGACGGCGAGGACGAGGTGATGCGCCGTGCCGACGCCATGATGTATGGCGCCAAGGGAGCCCGCCGCCGCGATGCCAAGCGCAAGGCGAAGCGGGCGGCCTGAGACGGCCGGCAACCATCCGTTATTGCCGTTCCCGACAATTGAAACCGCCCTCGCCCGCCGTGGGCGGTTTTCCCTTTGCCGACAGGGTGATCTCGGTCCGATAAGGGATGGCGGCCAGCGGATCGGTAACGACTATTTAACCGTCGCGACCTAATCAGAAAGGGGGTATACCGGATCTGCGGTCCCGCAACCGCGCTTTCGGCCCGCCGGCCGGGGGAGGCGAGTGCGCGGTACGAAGCTGCGGCATCGGACAGCGTGAATGCGGGGGTCACACCCAGGGAGGATGCATGCCAGCGGAGCCGTGCGGACCATTGGAGACCGGTGGTAAGCCGACCAAAACCGTCCTCATCGTCGAGGACAACGAGCTGAACATGAAGCTCTTTCATGACCTGCTCGAAGCCCACGGCTATGGCACGCTGCAGACCCGCGAAGGCATGGAGGCGATGCGCCTGGCGCGCCAGCATCGTCCCGACCTGATCCTGATGGACATCCAGTTGCCCGAAGTGTCGGGGCTGGAGGTTACCCGTTGGATCAAGGACGATCCGGAATTGAAAAGCATCCCGGTTGTCGCAGTAACCGCCTTCGCCATGAAGGGCGACGAAGAAAAAATTCGGCAGGGCGGCTGCGAGGATTATGTGGCGAAGCCCATTTCGGTCGTAAAGTTCCTTGAAACAGTCAAGAAGTTTCTCGGGTAAGTCGCTTTCATCTGTGCCAATTCTGCAGGATTTCCCTTCCGATGTCCGCGCGTGTCCTTGTTGTCGATGACGTTCTGCCCAATGTGAAGCTGCTCGCGGCAAAGCTGACGCGCGAATACTTCAATGTGCTGACCGCCTTCAACGGACCCGACGCGTTGGAGATGGTGCGGAAGGAATCGCCCGACATCGTTCTGCTGGACGTCATGATGCCGGGCATGGACGGGTTCGAGGTCTGCGAGAAGATCCGCTCCGATCCCGCCACCATGCACATCCCGGTGGTGATGGTCACGGCGCTGTCCGACATCGCGGACCGTGTCCGCGGACTGGAGGCCGGTGCCGACGATTTCCTGACCAAGCCGGTGAACGACATCGCGCTGTTCGCGCGTGTCCGCTCGCTGGTGCGGCTGAAGATGATGATGGACGAGTGGCGCCTGCGCGAAAGCACGTCGGGCCAGTTCGGCGTCATCGAGCGCAGCGGCACCATGCTGAGCGAGTCCTTCGAGCGCGCCAGCGTGCTGGTGCTGGAGGACTCCGCCCTCGACCTGGAAAAGATCACGGAGACGCTGGAGCGCGACCATAACACGGTGACCTCGGCCGACACCTGCGCCAAGGCGTTGGAACGCGCGCTGGGCAACCCGCTCGATCTCGTGGTGGTCAGCCTGACCCTGCTGAACGAGGACGGGCTGCGGCTCTGTTCACAGTTGCGCTCGCATGAGCGGACGCGGCAGGTTCCGATCCTGCTGATGGTCGACGACGGCGATCTGGGGCAGGTGGCGAAGGGGCTGGAGCTCGGCGCAAACGATTACGTCATCAAGCCGGTCGACCGGAACGAACTGCTGGCCCGTGCCCGCACCCAGATCCGGCGCAAGCGCTATCAGGAACGGCTGCGCTCCAATTACGAGCAGAGCCTGTCGATGGCGCTGACCGACAGCCTGACCGGTGTCTTCAACCGCCGCTACGTCAACGCCCATCTGCCCCGGCTGCTGGAGCGCGCCATCGACAGCCACAAGCCGGTGTCGGTGCTGATGTTCGACATCGACCATTTCAAGGTGGTCAACGACACCTACGGCCACGCCATCGGCGACGAGGTGCTGCGCGAGGTCTCTGCCCGCGCCAGCCGCAATCTGCGCACCTTCGATCTCGTCGCCCGGCTGGGCGGCGAGGAGTTCATCGTCATCCTGCCGGACACCGATGGCGAAGCGGCGCTGATCGTCGCCGAGCGCCTGCGCTCGCGCATAGCCGACTTTTCCTTCGCCGTGTCGGCGGAGCGCGGCGAGATCAACGTAACGGTGTCGATCGGCATCTCCATCGGCGGCCGGCTGGGCGACACCGCGGAAGGGCTGGTCCGCCGTGCCGACGAGGCGCTGTACGAAGCCAAGCGCTCGGGCCGCAACTGCGTGATCGCCGATGCCCGCGCCGACCAGATGGAGGGATAAGGGGGAACGGCATGTCCGCACCCCTTTTTCGTCCCCTTGCTGTCCCTGCTGCGCCGCACCATCTGGCAAGTCCGTTCCTTTCCTCCGGCATCAATGGGGATCCGATGCTCGCCACCGCCAGCGGCGCCATCACCCATCTGGGCAGCAGCAGCCTTCTCGTTCCACTGTCCGCCCTCTATGCGACCGCGCTGTGGCGGCACCACTCGGCGCCGCTGGCGCTGCGCTGGCTGCTGGCACTGGCGCTTTGCCTTGGTGCAATGGTCGTGCTGAAGCTGATCGGGCATGGCTGCGGCCTGCCGGACTTTCCCCTCTTCCCCTCGCTGTTCGCCGGCGACCGCTTCATCAGCCCCAGCGGCCACGCCGCCTTTTCCGCCGTCTTCTACGGGTCCGTATCGGCGTTGGCCGCGCGCAACGCTGAATCGCGCTGGCTGCGCATCGGGCTGCCACTGGCGGCAGTGGGGCTGGTTCTGGCCATCGGCGCCTCGCGCGTCGCCGTCTCGGCCCATTCGGGGGCGGAGGTGGTGGCTGGCCTGGCCATCGGCGGGCTTTCGGTCCTGCTGTTCCTGTGGAGCAGCCGCAAGGACGGCGCTCCGCGCCTGCGTCCCTCTCCCTGGCTGGCGGGGGCGATGGCGCTGGGGTTGGCCCTGCTTGTCCATGCCGGCGACCCGTCTTTCGTCGAGGGAACCATCCGCTGGGCCGCTCATCAACTCGGCAGCGGGGCCGGTCTCTGCGAACTGGCCGGCCGCGTCTTCCCCGGCAGCCGCGGATAAATCACCAACCGGGGTGAAGCCGGCGGCGTCCTGTGTTATGACGGACGGCCGCGCACGGTCCCGGCAACACGGCGCCGTTCACGTCAATGCTCAAGCCAAAGGCTTGCGCTGCGTCGCGCAAGATCCTATACCGACGCCCCGTTTCCGTTCCGTTCCATTTCCAGCGCCCAATCCATCCAAACTGACCTGGTCACTCCCGCACCGCATGTCGCTCTTCGATGCCTTGCCGCGTGGCCCTTCCTCGGGCGGCGCCGCCGTCCCCTTCGGTCAGGATGACCTGACGCGCGTCTTCGATGCAAAGACGCTGCAGCGCGGCCGCACGCTGATGATGACGGGTGCCGTGACGTTGGGTGCGCCGGGCAGCGACCGGATCGAGGCGGAGGTCAGCGACCTCGGCCGCCGGCTGTCGGTGACGGTGACCCCGATGCAGGGCAAGCGCAGCGTGGTGCTCGACCGCACCTGCACCTGTGGCCGCAACGCCTGCGCCCATATGGCGGCGGCGGCGATGCTGGCGCTGGAAAGCCGGCCGGAATGGCGCCGTGCCTCGCTGTTCGACGTGGCCGATGTGAAGGCGCCGCTCGCTCCGCCACCGGCCCCTGTAGCACCACCACCGTCTGCGGCAGCCACCGTGCAGCCACCCCCGCCATCCCCGGCATCGCCTTCCGTGCCGCCGATTGCTCCCAAACCGCCGCTTACCCTGGTCCGCCCGCCGGTCCCGCCCCCGGTCCGCAGCGTGGCGCCACCTCCGGCGCCACCTCCGGCCCCGAAGCCGGAGCCGGTGCGCAGCCTGCGCTGGATTCTGGAGCCGGGGCAGGGCGATGTCGCCTGCTACATTCTGGCGGAGTTCGTGGCCGAGGGATCGGCCGACAGCAGCCCCGCCACCCCGCGCGACGTGCTGGCCAAGGCGCCGCGCTCGTTGGACGGCGATGCCGACCGCGCCATCGCCCGGCTGCTCGGCGGTGGCGGCACCGAGCGCACACCGGTCGCCAAGAGCCGGGGCGAAGCGGTGGACCGCCTGTTGCGCCGTCTGCTCTCCACCGGCCGCCTGCGCTGGCGCGACGGCACCCCGCTGGCCGAGGCGCCTGGCCGCACCGTCCGAACCTTCCGCGATCCGGCCACGCGCAAGCTGCGCCCGACCGGATTGCCCGAACGCAGCGTGCTGGTGAAGGGCCAGTCCTATTGGTGCGTCGACAGCGCCACCGGCACCGTCTTCCCGGTCGATCTCCAGGTGGTTGAGGTGCCGAAGGCCAAGCCGGTGCCGCCCGCCCCACCGCCGCCGCCGGTGCCTTCGAAGGCAACCCCGTCGCGCCTGTTCGGCCCGTCGCGCAGCGGTGTGGCGTCTATGCCGCGCATCGCTCCGCCGCCTCCGTCGATTTCGACGCCCAGCTTCCGCGACAGCGCCATTCCCGGCGTGCGCAGCGGGGCGGCGGAGGCGGCGGCCATCGTCGAGCGGTCCCCGCGCATCATCGCCCGCCTTGGCCGCGTGGTGACGCCGGCCGATGGGCTGGTCGATGTGCTGCGCCTGTCCTTCGACTATGGCGAACCCGGCACCGCGGTGGAGATCGAGCCCGACGACCAGCGCCAGTTCGCCCGCTACGAGGATGAGTTCAACGAGGTCACCTTCGTCCGCCGCGACAAGGCCGACGAACAGGCGGCGCTTGACCGGCTGTCCGGCCTCGGCTTCGCCCAGGCGCGGATCGAGCCGCCCAAGGGTGCCTTGAACGCCCGTGGCTCCCGCGTCCATTGGCTGACCGGCCGGGACGTGGAGGAGCGCTGGCAGCATTTCCTGACCGACGAGGTCCCCGCCCTGACCAAGGCCGGCTGGATCGTCGAGGTCGGCGCCGATTTCGGCACCCGCGTCATCGAGCCGGGCGCCGAGGTCGAGGTCGCCGTGCGCGATGCCGGCGACGGCTGGTTCGACCTGGATGTCGGTGTCGAGATCGACGGCGAGCGTCAGCCGCTGCTGCCGATCCTGGCCCGGCTGGTCGAGAAGGGCGGCCTGTCGACCACCCGGATCATCGACGGCCGCGCCCACATCGTTCTCGACGACGGCAACGTCCTGGCCCTGCCGGCCGAGCGCATCGAGCGGCTGCTCAGCGTTCTGGAAGCGATGCTGGACAGCGGGCGCAGCAGCGGCGACCGGCTGAAGGTGCCGCTGGCCGAAGCCGACTCGCTGCTGGACATCGACGACCTGATCGCCCGGCGCGGCGACGAGACGGCACAGATCGACGGCTATCTCCAGCGGCTGCGCGCCGACGAGATGCCGGGCGACATGACCCCGCCGCCGGGCTTCAAGGGCGAGCTGCGCGATTACCAGCGCGGCGGCCTCGCCTGGATGCAGAGCCTGCGCGCCAACAACGTCGCCGGCATCCTTGCAGACGACATGGGGCTCGGCAAAACCGCCCAGACGCTGGCCCACATCGCCATGGAAGAGCATGAGGGCCGGCTGACCGACCCCTGCCTGGTGGTGGTGCCGACCAGCCTCGTTCCCAATTGGACGGCGGAGTCGGAGCGCTTCACCCCGCATCTGCGCGTCGTCGTGCTGCATGGCGTCGACCGCCACGGCAAGCTGTCGGAAATCGACCGCGCCCACATCGTGGTGACCACCTATGGCGTGGTGGCGCGCGACGTCGATCTGCTGAAGCGGCTGACCTGGCACATGATCGTGCTGGACGAGGCCCAGGCGATCAAGAACCCCGACGGCAAGGCGACCCGCGCAGTGGCGGCACTGCCGGCGCGGCACCGGCTCTGCCTGTCCGGCACGCCGGTGGAGAACAATCTGGGCGAGCTGTGGAGCCAGTTCGCCTTCCTGATGCCGGGCCTGCTGGGCGACCGCAAGGAGTTCGGCAAGCGCTACCGCGTGCCCATCGAGAAGCGCGGCGACAACACCCGCGCCAACCTGCTGATGCGCCGCATCCGCCCCTTCCTGCTCCGCCGCACCAAGGAGGCGGTGGCCAAGGAGTTGCCGCCGAAGACCGAGGTGGTGGTGCGCATCGACCTGGAGCGCGACCAGCGCGACCTCTACGAGACCATCCGCCTGTCGGTGAACGAGACTGTGCGCGCGGCGCTGGCCGCCAGCGGCAAGGGGCTGGGCCAGAACGCCATCGCGGTGATCGACGCGCTTTTGAAGCTGCGGCAGGTCTGCTGCGATCCGCGCCTGCTGAAATCCATCGCGGCGCTCGGCGGAAAGGCGCGGCCGAGCGCCAAGCTGCACGCCCTGACCGAGATGGTGAAGGAGATGGTGCCGGAAGGCCGGCGCATCCTGATCTTCTCCCAGTTCACCACCATGCTCGACCTGATCAAGCTGGAGCTGGAGAAGGCCGCCATTCCGTATGTCGAACTGACCGGCCGTACCCTGGACCGCGCCGAGCCGGTGAACCGATTCCAGAACCGCGAGGTCCCGGTCTTCCTGATCAGCCTGAAGGCCGGTGGCCGAGGCCTGAACCTGACCGCCGCCGACACGGTGATCCACTACGATCCCTGGTGGAACCCGGCCGCTGAAGATCAGGCGACCGACCGCGCCTATCGCATCGGCCAGGACAAGCCGGTCTTCGTCTACAAGCTGATCGCCGCCAACACGGTGGAGGAGCGTATCCTCGACCTCCAGCGCCGCAAGGGCAGCCTGTCCGATGCCACCATCGAAGGCAAGGGGCTGGTCAGCGCGCTGGATGGCGGCGACATCGACTATCTGCTCGGCGACGGAGACGAGGAATAGTGGGGAGGCTGACCCTGTGGATGTAGATTTGGCTATTTACCCTAATTCCCTAGTAAATTAGAAGATTTTTCAGAGTTTCCAACAAAATTCATTGTTGAAATCTGCTCCCGCATGTCGTCTCATTCTCCTGTGCCTTGCAGGTTCCCCGTGTTGCCCGCAGGCATGGCGCGTTAAGCTGCCCGCGGTGCGCAACCGAAATCCGGAAGCCGAAGACGCACGGGAGGACAACAATCATGAGCGCCGCAGTTACGACCCATGATCCCAATCAGCCGCTGGTCCTGCGCGAGGACCGCGACGGGGTCGCCACGCTGACGCTGAACCGGCCGAAATCGCGCAACGCTCTGTCGGTCGGGCTCATGGCGGCGTTGCAGGACGCGCTGGACGCCATCGATGAGGATCGCGGCGTGCGCGCCGTGGTACTGGCCGGGGCCGGTGGGGCCTTCTGCGCCGGGCACGACCTGAAGGAGATGCGCGCCGCCCCGTCGCGTGATCTGTACGAGGCGCTGTTCACCCAGTGCTCGCGCCTGATGCTGACGATCAACCGCATCCGCCAGCCGGTGATCGCCAAGGTGCGCGGCGTGGCGACCGCCGCCGGCTGCCAGCTGGTGGCAACCTGCGATCTGGCCTATTGCGAGGAGGACGCGCGCTTCGCGACTCCTGGTGTCAACATCGGACTGTTCTGCTCGACGCCGATGGTGGCGCTGACCCGTGCGGTCGGGCGCAAGGCCGCTATGGAAATGCTGCTGCTGGGTGACCTGATCGACGCCGAGGAGGCGGAGCGCATCGGCCTCGTCAACCGTGCGGTGGCGGCCGAGCAACTGGACGAGGTGGTGGCCGGCGTTGCCGCCAAGATCGCCTCCAAGTCCCCGCTGACGCTCGCCACCGGCAAGGAGGCCTTCTATCGCCAGATCGATCTGGACGTGGAAGGCGCCTATGCCTACGCCGCCAAGGTGATGACCGAGAACATGATGGCGCAGGACGCCGCCGAGGGCATCGACGCCTTCCTTGGCAAGCGCACGCCGGTCTGGTGCGGGCAATGAGCGGATCTGAGATTACCGAGCCGGCCGACTACACCGACGCCTTCCTGCGCGGCGTCCTTGAAGGCGTGAAGAGAATCGCCGTGGTCGGCGCCAGCGCCGATCCGGTGAAGGCCAGCTTCTTCGTGATGAAGTACCTGCGCGACAAGGGCTACACCGTCATCCCGGTCAACCCGAAGATGGCGGGGCAGACCATCCTCGGTCTGCCGGTCTACGCCAGCTTGAAGGATTTGCAGGAGCCGCCGGACATGGTCGACGTCTTCCGCAATTCCGCCGCCGCCGGCGGGGTGACGGACGAGGCGATTGCCGCCGGGGCCAAGATGGTGTGGATGCAGCTCGGCGTCCGCAACGACGAGGCGGCGGCACGTGCCCAGGCAGCCGGCCTGACCGTGGTGATGGACCGCTGTCCGAAGATGGAGATCCAGCGCCTCTACGGCGAGATCGGCCGGATCGGCGTCAATTCCAACGTGCTGGTATCGCGCCGCAGGGCGCCGACGAAATCCTTTAAGAAACTGATCTGAATAACTGGGGGAATCACACAGATGACTGAGCAGAAGAGCTTCGGCTTCGAGACCCGCGCCATCCATGCCGGCGCCGCTCCCGACCCGGCGACCGGTGCCCGCCAGACGCCGATCTACCAGACCACCAGCTTCGTCTTCGAGGATGTCGATGACGCCGCCTCGCTGTTCAACCTGCAGAAGGTCGGCTTCATCTATTCCCGCCTGACCAACCCGACGGTCGCGGTGCTGGAGGAGCGGCTCGCCAATCTGGAAGGCGGCGCCGGCGCCACCGCGACCTCGTCCGGCCATGCCGCCCAGCTGCTGGCCCTGTTCCCGCTGATGGCGCCGGGCGACCACATCGTCGCGTCCAAGAAGCTCTATGGCGGCTCGCTGAATCAGCTCGGCATCAGCTTCCCGCGCGCCTTCGGCTGGCAGCCGAGCTTCGTCGACACCGATACGGTCGACAACGTCAAGGCGGCGCTGACAGAGAAGACCAAGGCGATCTTCGTCGAAAGCCTCGCCAACCCCGGCGGCGTGGTGACCGACATCGAGGCCATCGCGAAGATCGCCGACGAGGCTGGCATCCCGCTGATCGTCGACAACACGCTGGCGACTCCCTACCTGATCAACCCGATCCAGTGGGGTGCCACGCTGGTGGTGCATTCGACCACCAAGTTCCTGTCCGGCAACGGCACCTCGGTCGGCGGCGTGGTGGTGGACAGCGGCAAGTTCGACTGGAGCAAGTCCGGCAAGTTCCCGGCGCTCAGCGAGCCCGACCCCGGCTATCACGGCCTGCGTTTCCACGAAACCTTCGGCCATCTGGCCTTCACCATCCACGGCCATGCCGTGGGCCTGCGCGACCTCGGGCCGAGCCAGGCACCGATGAACGCCTTCCTGACGCTGAACGGCATCGAGACGCTGCCGCTGCGCATGCAGCGCCATGCCGACAGCGCGCTGAAGGTGGCGCAGTTCCTGGAAAGCCATCCGGCGGTCGGCTGGGTCAGCTATGCCGGGCTGGAATCGTCGAAGTACCGCGATCTCGCGCAGAAGTACCTTCCGCGCGGCGCCGGTGCGGTGCTGACCTTCGGTGTCAAGGGCGGCTTCGAGGCCGGCGTGAAGGTGGTGGAGAGCGTCGAACTGTTTAGCCACCTCGCCAACATCGGCGATGCGCGCTCGCTGATCATCCACCCGTCCTCGACCACCCACCGCCAGCTGTCGGCGGAGGCCCAGGCCTCGGCCGGCGCCGGTCCCGATGTGATCCGCCTGTCCATCGGGTTGGAGACGCCGGAGGACATCATTGCCGACCTCGATCAGGCGCTGAACAAGACGCTGGGCTAAGCTTCGGAAAACCGGCGGCGGGTCACTCCGCCGCCGGCAGCGGCTCCGCCACCGGTTCGGCCTTGCGGCGGTCGTCCGGCAGCAGCAGGGCGGCGGCGAAGGCCATGGCGGCCAGCACCGACAGGGTCAGATAGAGCATGGTGAAGTCGCCGGTGCGCTCATAGACCCAGGCCACCAGCTGCACCGCCAGCGGCCCGGCGCCGAAGGACAGGATGTATTTGGCGCCATAGGCAAGCCCGCGATGCTTGTCCGGGGTGTAGCGGGCAAGCAGCATGTTTTCCGCCGGGATCTGCGTCTGCGAGGCGATGACCACGAAGGCGGCGGCAGCCACCAGCGGCAGTTCGGCCAGCACGGCCACCGCGGCCATCAGCGGAATCTGGGCCAGCAGGCAAAGTACATAGACCCGCTTTAGCGAATGCCGGTCGGCCAGCACGCCGCCGATCATTTGAGGCAGGGCGGAGATCAGGTAGACGGCCGTCACCAGCCCGCCGACCCCCAGCGTGCCGCTGCCGAGCCAGCCGCCCAGACGCGCCTCGAACAGCTTGGGCAACACCACCTGCATGGCGTTGAAGATCAGCCCGGCGCAGACCATGGTCAGAGACAGCACGAAGAAGGCGCGCACCACGTCGCCGCGCGACGGCTTGGGCTGCGGCTTCACGTCGGCATGGCGGTCCTGGACCACGCCGGTCATCATCAGCAGGGCCAGCACGCCGCCCAGCACGAGGCAGATCGCGCCGGGGATGATGAAGGCCATGCGCCAGTTCAGCCATTGCGTCAGGCTGCCGGCGACCACCGCTGCGGTGGCGACGCCGAAGGTGCCGAACAGGCCGAGCCAGCCCATCGCCTTGCCGCGATTCTCGGCATTGGCCATCATCCAGGCCATGCCGACGGGGTGATAGATCGAGGCCCCGAGCCCGAGCAGGGCAAGCGACCACATCAGCATCTCTGGCCCGTCCGACAACCCGGCCAGAACCGCCCCGCCACCGGTCATCAGGTAGAAGACGGCGATCATGCCGGCCGAACTCCAGCGGTCGCCCAGCCAGCCGGCCAGCGGCGCCCCCAGCCCGATCATGAAGGCACCCAGCGTCCACAGCCGGATCAGCTCGTCATAGGAGAGCTTCCATTCGGTCTCCAGCGCCAGCACGATGGTCAGGAACAGCGCCGACACGATGTGCATCAGCGAATGACCGACCCAGGCGAAGCCGACCGACAGCCGGGCCGATGTCGGCGACGGCAAGGCGGCGCTGGCGGATGGATGACTCATCGAACGTCTCCGGCCCCGGATTTGTCCTCGCGGGGGAATGTTTCACGGGCAAGCGAAGGCCAAGGCTGGCACGGGTCGGTTGAACCGTCCAATGCGCCTGCCTCATGGCGGGCATGCCCCTTGAAAATCTGGATCAGTCCTGCACGTTCCCGCGCATCTTCTTCACCTCCGACCGCTTGGCCTTGCCCTCCAGACGCCGTTCCTTGGAGCCCTTGGTCGGCTTGGTCGGGCGGCGCGGCGGCGGGGGAGGGGCGGCGGCTTCGCGGATCAGGTCGATCAACCGCTCGCGGGCATCCTCGCGGTTGCGCATCTGCGAGCGGTAGCGGTCGGCCACCAGGATCAGAACCCCGTCCTGCGTCAGCCGCGACCCGGCCAGCCGCTCCAGCCGGTAGCGGACCGGGTCGGGCAGGTTGGGGGAGCGGCGCACGTCGAAGCGCAGTTGGACCGCCGTCTCGGTCTTGTTGACGTGCTGTCCGCCAGGGCCGGAGGCGCGGACGAACTCCTCCTGCAACTCGCTTTCATCCAGGCTGATGCGGGGATTGACCCGGATCATGCCGGGCTCTCAAGCGGGTTGCGGGCGCGGAAGGCGCGCGCCAGCGCGGCGAAGCCGGCGACATCGATCTCCTCCGCCCGCGCGGTCGGGGCGATGCCGGTCTCCTCCAGCAGCGCCTCGGCGCTGCCCAGCGACTTCAGGCTCTGGCGCAGCATCTTGCGGCGCTGGCCGAAGGCAGCAGCGGTGACCTGCTCCACAGCGCGCCAGTCGGCCGGTTCCGGATTGGCCCGCGGCGTCAGGTGGACGACCGTCGATTCGACCTTCGGCGGCGGGGTGAAGGCGCGCGGCGGCAGGTTGAACAGCACGCGGGCGTCGGACCGCCACTGCGTGATTACCGACAGCCGGCCATAGGCCTTGCTGCCCGGCTTCGCCACCAGCCGGTCGGCGACTTCCTTCTGGAACATCAGCGTCAGGCTGACATAGGCCTCGATCCGCGCCAGCCAGCCGAGCAGGAGCGGCGTGGCGACATTGTAGGGCAGGTTGGCGACGATGGTCCGCGGGGCCGGTGCCAGCTCTTCCGGATCCACCGTCAGGGCGTCGGCCTCGACGATGGACAGCCGGCCCTGCGAGGCTTCGATGACGTCGGCCAGGGCTTCGATGAAGCGGCGGTCCCGTTCGATTGCGATGACCTTCACCGCGTTGGTCGCCAGCAGCGCCCGCGTCAGGCCGCCGGGACCGGGACCGACCTCGATGGCGGTGGTGCCGGCCGGCAGGTTGGCCGAACGCGCGATCCGCCCCGTCAGGTTCAGGTCGAGCAGGAAGTTCTGACCCAGCGACTTGCGCGCCTCCAGCCCGAAGCGCGCGATCACGTCGCGCAGCGGCGGCAGGGCGTGCGGGTCGAAAGCTGCCGGAACGGGAGCGGGAGCGGCGGGGGCGGAGATCGGGTCGGTCATCCTCGATTTATAGGCAACCCCCGCGCGCTTCACCAGACGGCAGTTTGCAACAGGGGGCCCTTGGGAGATCACATCAGCCGGCGTAGCACCACCACGGCCACCACGCCGGCCGCCACCGCGACCACCATGGGCACGCGCCGGGCGATCAGGCAGACGAAGGCGGCAGCCAGCGCGTCGGACGGGCGCGACAGGGCCGCCGGCGCCACCAGGGCCACCAGCACCGCGCCCGGCGTCGCCTCCAGCGCCGCATTCGCCGCCGGACCCAGCCGTACCCGCGCGATCAGCCACGGCCCGCCGATCCGCGTCATCCAGGTGACCAGCGCCCCGCCCAGCACGATGGCGAAGACGCTCAAGTCCAGTTGCAAGGCCTCAGGCATCGCGGGTTCTCCGTTGCACCTTCGCTTGGATGGCCGCGACCGCCCCGCCGGCGAGGGCGCCGGCCAGGATGTGCCAGGTTCCGCCGGACGACAGTGCGTGGACGGCCAGAGCGGCGGCGGCACTCGCCAGCCAGGGCGGCAGCGATCCGACTCCACGCCAGAACCCGGCCAGCAGGCAAAGGAAGACGGCGATGAAGGTGAAATCCAACCCCCAGGCGGTCGGGTCGGCGATCAGCGCGCCGGCCAGCGTCCCGGCCACCGTGCTGGACAGCCAGGCCAGATAGAGCGTCGTCGCCACGCCGTACCAGTAGGCCAGCGACAGTTCCGGCCCGCGGCGCAGGGCCAGCGCCCACTGCTCGTCGGTCATGAAGAACAGCGCCAGCCCCGCCCGTGCCCTGGACACGCCGCGGAAGCGCGGCTCCAGCGTCGCCCCCATCAGCAGATGGCGCAGATTGACCAGCAGGATGGCACCGACCACCGCCAGCCCGGCGCTGCCCCCGCTTCCATTTTTGTCCAAAAGCTCGACCGCCACGAACTGGGAGCTGCCGGCGAAGACCAAGGCGCTCATCAGCCCCATGTCCAGCGCCGACAGGCCCGCCTTGGCGGCGAGGCTGCCCAGCAGGAAGCCGAAAGGAATCGCGCCGGCCACGATGGGCAGGCTGTGGATGACTCCCGACGCGAAGTCCTGCCGCGGGGATGCCGGTATGGCGAAGCTGCCCGTGCTCATTTCTGTGCTCATGGGTGGGAAAGCTAGGCGGCTGCGGCGGGAGCGTCTTGGATGGGATTGCTGCCGCGTCGGTATTGGCCGGGGGAAACGCCGACCCGTCCCTTGAACACCCGGTTGAAATGCGCTTGATCGCAAAAGCCGCAGGCCAGCGCCACGTCTGCCAGCGGCAGGACCCCCGCCAGCAGCCGCTTGGCCTGGGCGACACGCCGGTCGGTCAGATAGCCGTGCGGGGTCGTGCCCACCGATGCCCGGAAGACACGCAGCAGATGGAAGCGGCTGAGCCCGGCCGCCTCCGCCAGATCGGCCAGTTCGACCGTGCTGTCGAGATGGGCGTCGAGATACTCGCGCGCGCGGCGGACCGCCGTCGGTTCCCGTCCCGCCTCGCGCGGACGCGCCGTCAGATCGCCATGGCGCAACGCCAATGCGGTGAAGGCGCGCAGCGCGTCGGTGTCGGTGCGCAGCGGCTCGCGGTACGGCCCCTCCAGCCCATGGTGCAGACCGCGCAGGATCTGGAACAATTCCGGGTCGTCCAGTTCCATGGCGGAGAAATGGGGTGCCGCGGGGCGGCCCAGCGCGTCGGCCATCGCCTGTTCGAACAGCGCTACCGAAGGATAGAACATGCGGTAGGCATAGCCGTCCTCCGCCGGGCGGCCGTCATGCAGGATGTCCGGATCCAGCACCACCACCTGTCCGGCCCGTGCAACCCGGTCGGTGCCGCGGCAGCGGTAAAGCTCGGTACCGGCGGTAATCACGCCGACCACATAGGTCTCGTGCGTGTGCGGGGCGTAGCTGTGGCGCTGGAAGCGGGCGTTCAGGCATTCCATGCCGTCGAAGCGCGCCTCCCGCCACAGCCGGGCGAAGTCGCCGCCGCCGGTTTCTGTCCGGTTCAATGAAGGGTCTAAAGCGGATTGCTGGTCCATGCCGCAGTCTAACAGGCGGGCGCCCCGGTCGTCTTGGACAGGATTGCGGGCGGGTGCTCATGCCGGTGGTGGGTTACACACTGTTACACAGCGTCAGCTTGGCCGATATGATCCGGTTACAGTCGCGCGCGATCATGGCCGCCAACAAGAAACGACACCGGATCGAGAGCGACTGCCATGACCGTTTCCAATCTGTCCAACTCCAGAACTTTCAATGCCAACACCAGCATTTCCAGGACCATGACCCGCGATGTGGTGACCCCGGTCACCATCGTCACCTTCGTCGTGTCGACCCTGACCGGCATCATGCTGCTTCTGCATTGGAACGCCGGGCTGGTGCGGTTTTCGCACGAGTGGCTGAGCGTGGTGTTCTCAGCCATCGCGCTGTGGCATCTGGCGAAGAACTGGCGTGCCTTCATGGGCTATCTGAAGCGGCACGCCGCCCAGGCGGCCTTCGTCACCAGCCTGATCGTTTCGATTGTTTTCACCGGGATGACCGGCACCACCGGCGGCGGCGGGGCCAATCCGGGGGCCGTGTTCGGTGCCCTGTCAGCGGCCCGTCTGGAAACCGCCGCTCCGGCGCTGGGGCTGGCGCCCGACAAGGCGGTGGAGGTGCTGAAGGCCGCGAGCATCGACGCCGCGCCCGGCGAGACGCTGACCGTGATCGGCGAGCGTGCCGGAAAGAATGGTGCTGCCATCGCCAGCATGCTGGCGGCGAAGCGGCCGCGCTGAAGGGTACGGAGTCTCCCCCTCTTCCCGATGGGAGGAGGGGGAATTGCCGGGGTGGCGAAGGCGGTTACGACGCCTTCGCGGTCTTCTTCTTCGGCTCTGCGGTTTCAGCCGGCGCATCCTTCGCAGCCTTGGCCTTGGTCGCCTTCTTGGCGGCCGGCTTCTTGGCCGCAGTCTTCGCCGGGGCTTTCGCCTTGGCGGGCTTCTCCGCCTCCGCACTCTCGGCCTTGGCCGGTTCGGCATCCTTGGCCGCCTTGCCGCCCTTCTTGGCGGCGTCCTTGGCGACCTTGGCGTCGATCAGTTCCAGCGCCTGTTCCAGCGTGACGCTGTCCGGCTCGGTCCCTTTCGGGATCGAGGCGTAGACGCTGGCATGCTTGACGTAGGGCCCGAAGCGGCCCGACCCCATGGTGATCGGCTTGCCGGTCTTCGGATGGTCGCCCAGCGTCTTGGCCGGGGCCGACGCCTTCTTGGCCGCACCGGCCAGCAGGTCGACGGCGCGGTTGATGCCGATGGTCAGCACATCGTCGTCGGGCGTCAGCGACTTGTAGACGCTGCCATGTTTCAGATAAGGACCGAAGCGGCCGATGCCGGCGCTGATCTCCTCGGCCGTTTCCGGATGGTTGCCGATGACGCGGGGCAGGGCCAGCAGCTTCAGCGCGGTGTCGAGATCGACGTCGGCCGCGGCCATGCCCTTGGGCAGCGACACCCGCTTGGGCTTCGGTGCCTCGTCCTTTTTCTTTTTCTTCGCCTTCGGCTTCTTGCCGTCCGCCGCAGGCTCCTCCGGGGGCGGCTCCTCCACCGGAGGGGTGGCGGCAGCGGGCGCCGGGCCGAGCTGGATGTAGGCGCCGTAGGGGCCGCGGCGCACCGTCACCGGCAGGCCGGTCTCCGGATCTTTGCCCAGTTCGCGCGGGCCTTCCTGCGCCTCGCCGTTCTCGTCGTTGGCGACGGCCAGCGGCCGGGTGTAACGGCAGTCCGGATAGCGCGAGCAGCCGATGAAGGCGCCCATCTTGCCCAGCTTCAGCCCGAGACGTCCCTCGCGGCAGACCGGGCAGACGCGCGGGTCGTGGCCATCCTCGGTGGCGGCCGGGAAGAAATGGGCGCCCAGCTCGTTGTCGAGCGTGGTCAGCACCTGGGTGATCGTCAGATCCTTGGTGCCGTTCACCGCCGCATCGAAGGCGGTCCAGAAATCGCGCAGGACGGTCTTCCAGTCGATCTTGCCGTCGGAGATTTCGTCCAGCTGGTTCTCCAGCTCCGCCGTGAAGTTGTACTCCACATAGCGGTGGAAGAAATTCTCCAGGAAGGCCGTGACCAGCCGGCCGCGGTCCTCCGGGATGAAGCGCCGCTTGTCCAGCCGCACATAATTGCGGTCCTGCAACACCTGGAGGATCGAGGCGTAGGTGGACGGACGGCCGATTCCCAGCTCTTCCAGCTTCTTGACGAGACTGGCTTCGGAATAGCGCGGTGGCGGCTGGGTGAAGTGCTGTTCCGGATCGATCTCGCCGCGCGAAAGATCATCGCCCTGGTCCATGGCCGGCAGCCGGCGTTCCTGCTGGTCGTCCTCGGCGGCGTCGTCGCGGTCCTCCTGATAGACCTTCAGGAAGCCGTCGAACACGACGATGGAGCCGGTGGCGCGCAGCACCACGTCCTTGGAGGGGCTGGCGATGTCGACCGCCACCTGGTCCAGCACGGCGCTTTCCATCTGGCTGGCCAGCGTGCGCTTCCAGATCAGTTCATAGAGCCGCAGCTCGTCACTTTCCAGATAGCCGGCCAGCGAGTCGGGGCGGCGGTGCAGGTCGGTGGGGCGGATGGCCTCGTGGGCCTCCTGGGCGTTCTTGGCGGCGGTCTTGTAGACGCGCGGCTGGGCCGGGACATAGCGCTCGCCATACTGCGTGCCGATCAGGCCGCGGGCGCCGTCGATGGCCTCCTGCGACAGGCTGACGCCGTCGGTTCGCATATAGGTGATGAGGCCGACCGTCTCACCGCCGATGTCGACACCCTCATACAGCTTCTGCGCCGTGCGCATGGTGCGGGTGGCGCCGAAGCCCAGCTTGCGCGAGGCTTCCTGCTGCAGGGTGGAGGTGGTGAAGGGCGGCGACGGGTTGCGGCGGCTCTGCTTGCGCTCCACCGTCGAGACGGCAAAGGCCTGCGGACGGATCCGCGCCACCGCGGCCTCGGCGGCCTCGCGGTTGGGCAGACCGAACTTGTCGAGGCGCTTGCCGTCCAGCTGGGTCAGCGACGCGGTGAAGGAGGATCCGGCCGGTGTGGTGAAGCCCACAGCGATCGACCAGTATTCCTGCGGCTTGAAGACCTCGATCTCCGATTCGCGCTCGCAGATCAGGCGCAGGGCCACCGACTGCACGCGGCCGGCGGACTTGGAACCCGGCAGCTTGCGCCACAGCACCGGCGACAGGGTGAAGCCGACCAGATAGTCCAGTGCCCGGCGCGCCAGATAGGCGTCGACCAGCTCCTGCGACACGGCGCGCGGGTTGGCCATGGCGGTCTGGACCGCGGACTTGGTGATCTCGTTGAAGGTGACGCGCTGGACGTCGCGGTTGTCGGACAGGTGCTTTTCGCGAAGGAGTTCGGACAAATGCCAGGCGATGGCCTCTCCCTCGCGATCCGGATCGGTTGCGAGATAGATGCGGTCGGCCGACTTCACCGCCTTGGCGATCTCGTCGATGTGACGCTTGGAGCGGTCGCCCAGCTCCCATTCCATCGCGAAGTCCTCGTCCGGGCGCACCGAGCCGTCCCGGGCCGGAAGGTCGCGGACATGGCCGAAGCTGGCGATGACGGTGTAGTCGTCGCCCAGATACTTGTTGATGGTCTTCGCCTTGGCCGGCGATTCGACGATGACGACGTTGCTGCCCGGCAAGAAACCAGCCCTT
>Ga0206117_100187_pt1 | contig 95273 bp, 89 predicted proteins | sample 3A5Ametagenome_FD_177997 | JGI IMG/M metagenome (GOLD analysis project Ga0206117, IMG submission 177997) | Enriched microbial communities from leaf-cutter ant dump, University of Wisconsin, Madison, United States - 3A5A | ecosystem: Environmental > Terrestrial > Nest > Insects nest > Nest dump...
CGAGATAGTCCGCCGTGCGATGCTGGCCCATCGGGGTGATGCGGGCGAGAACCCGGGGATCATAGCGGGCACCGTCACGGGCCAGCAGGTCGCGATGCCAGGCATAGGCTTCCGGCCCGACCAACCCGCCGGTGCCGATGAAACCGGGCAGCATCGACAGGACGCCGAAATCAAGGTCGACGATCCGCGCGCCCGCCGCCGACAAGGTCTTCAGCGCCGCGGCAAAGGCGCCCGCGACCTGGTCGTCCAGCCCCTCGACCAGCAGCCGCGTCGGCACGGCAAAACGCAGCCCCGCCAGGGGCAGGTCGTCGAGCGGTCGCGGCACCTCGCCGGCGATCACCGCGTCGACCAGGGCGACGCAGTCTACGGTCGGCGCCAACGGTCCGATGCAGTCCTGCGACCGCGACAGCGGCACCACGCCGTCGCGCGGCACGCGAACCTGGCTGGGCTTGAACCCCGCCAGGCCGTTGAAGGCGGCGGGAATGCGCACCGACCCGCCGGTATCCGAGCCGATCGCGGCGGCGGCAAAGCCATAGGGCACCGAGACGCCCGCGCCGGAAGACGACCCGCCGGGAATGCGTGTAACGTCATGCGGATTGCCAGGGGTGCCGTAATGCGGATTGACGCCGATACCGGAATAGGCGAACTCGGTCATGTTGGTCTTGCCGGTGATGAGCGCGCCGGCGGCACGCAGCCGCGCCACGACGGGCGCATCGGCCTGGGCCGGGGCGGCGCCCGCCAGCACCACCGATCCGGCCGTGGTGGCCTCGCCGGCAACGTCGAACAGATCCTTGACCGAAATCGGGATGCCGGCCAGCGGCCCGCCGGCGACACCGGCCGCACGGAGGCCGTCGGCGGCTGCCGCCGCGGCCAGCGCCTGCGGGCGATAGACGCGCGTGAATGCTTTGGCCCCCTGCCCCGCGGGATCCTCGATCCGCGCCAGGGCGGCCTCGGTCAGGGCGGTGCTGGTGGTTTCGCCCGCGGCAAGCCGGCGGGCCAGTTCGGCAAGCGGCGTCAAGGTGATCGGCATGGTCAACTCCCTCCCGGAAACGGATCGGCCGACCCTAGCCCAACCGGCCGCGCCGTCAACCCGGCCCGGTCGTTGACGGGTCGGCGATGATTGGCCGGCGATGAGTCTGCGGCGGCATTGGGGCCGGGCCACGCCGGAGATCGCGGCCACCGGCGCGGACATCGCCCGGCTGGTGGCGCCCGTGGCCGGCGGTGCCGCCGTGACCGGCAGCGCCAGCCTGCAGGGCGGGCTGGCCAACACGAACCTGCTGGTGACGCTGGCCGGCCACGACCGCCCCGTGGTGCTGCGCTTTCATCAGCGCGACCCGACGGCCGGCCCGCGCGAGGCAGCCATCGCCGCCCGCGTCGGCCGCCTGGCGCCCCGCATCCTGCATACCGGCCGGGACGACCGGCTGGGTGCCTATTCGGTGCTGGAATGGGTCGACGGCCGGCGGCTGGAAACCCTTGTCCCTGCCGAACAGGCGGCCCTGGCCGGGGCGATCGGCCGGACGCTGGCAGGAATCCATGCCCAGCGTTTCCCCACCCCCGGCTTCTTTGGACCCGACCTCGGCATCGCGTCGCCATTGCCGCCGGGCGGCGCCGCGCTGACGGGCTATCTGCGCCATTGCCTGGTCGACGGTGCCGGCGGCGCCAGGCTGGGCCAGCGCCTTGCCGCCGAGGCCGTCGCCTTCGCCGAGGCGCATGCCCATCTGCTGGACCAATGGGACGGGCCGACGGTGCTGGTCCATGCCGATTTCAACGGTTCCAACATCCTGGTCGCGGACGGCGGGATCAGTGGGGTGCTGGATTGGGAATTCGCCTTCGCCGGCATGCCGTTCATCGACTTCGGCAATATCCTGCGCCCGCCCTTCGGCGATCTGGCCGGTGTCGAGACCGCGATCGCCGACGGCTATCGCCAGGCCGGCGGCATCCTGCCGGCGAACTGGCGGCAGCTTAGCCTGCTGGTCGACCTGCTGGCCTGGGCCGATTTCGCCGATCGGCCCCTGGTTACCGACGCCCTGCTTGCCGATGCCGCGACGATGATCCGCCTGATCATGCGGCGGATCGACGGATCGGCCGAAATCGCGTAAGGGACTGACCCTATCGTTTCCGTTTGCGAGGTTGATGATGGCCGGCGCGCTGGACGGCATCCTGGTCGTGGCCCTGGAACAGGCGGTCGCGGCACCCTACTGCACCTCGCGCCTGGCGCAGGGCGGGGCCCGCGTGATCAAGATCGAGCGGCCCGAGGGGGATTTCGCGCGCGGCTATGATCGCGCGGTCGGCGGATCATCCAGCTATTTCGTCTGGCTGAACGCAGGCAAGGAATCGCTGGCGCTGAACCTGAAGGATGCCGCCGACCTGGCGTTGCTGGAACGCATGCTGGCCCGGGCCGACGTGTTCGTGCAGAACTTCGCCCCTGGGGCGGTCGACCGGCTGGGCCTCGGCCCCGACCGGCTGGCGGCGATCAACCCGCGGCTGATCACCTGCGCCATCACCGGCTATGGCACGTCCGGCCCCTATGCGGACATGAAGGCCTATGACCTGCTGATTCAGGCTGAAAGCGCGTTATGTGCGGTCACCGGGGGCCCCGAGGCGCCGTCGCGCGTCGGCGTCTCGGTCGTCGATATCGGCACGGGCATGCAGGCCTATGCCGCGATCCTCGATGCACTGATCGCCCGCGGCCGCGACGGACATGGCCGGCGGATCGATCTGTCGATGTTCGACTGCACGGCGGAATGGATGGCGGTGCCGCTGTTGCAGACCCGCTATGGCGGCAAGGCGCCGGCCCGCGTCGGCGTGGCGCATCCGACCATCGCGCCGTACGGCGCCTTTGCGGCGCGGGACGGGCGCCAGGTGGTGATCTCGATCCAGAACGAGCGCGAATGGGTGCGTTTCGCCGACCGCTTCCTGGGGCCTGGCATCGCCGCCGATCCGCGCTTTGCCGACGGCGTCGCGCGTGTCGCCAACCGGGATGCACTGGATGCCATGGTGGCCAGGGCCTTTGCGCAGGTCGACATCGACACGCTGGCCGCCGAACTGGCGCGCATCGACGTCGCCTTCGGCCGGCTGCGCACGGTCGAGGACGCGCTGGTCCATCCCGTGCTGGCCTGGGCGCCGGTCGATGTCGAGGGGCGGAGCTTTGAAGTGCCCCGGCCGGGCAGCGGCATGCCCGTGGACTGGCGCGGCCATGTGCCCGCCATCGACGAGCATGGGCCCGCCCTGCGCGCCGAATTCGCCGGCTAGAGACTGTCGGCCAGGCCGCTGACAAAGGCGGCGATCCGCGCCTCGTCGCGCTGGTAGAAGGTCCATTGCCGGATCCGTCTGGTTCGCAGGAAACCTGCCTGGGTCAACAGCTTCAGATGCTCGCTGGCCGTCGGCTGGCTGACGCCGAGCTTGTCGGCGATCAGCACGCCGCAGACGCCGTCGGCGACCAGGTCGCCATCGGTCTGGGGCCGGAAATGCGCCACCGGATCCTTCAACCATTCCAGGATCTGCAGGCGTCGGTCGTTGGCCAGGGCGCGGATGGCGTCGATATCAGGCATATTGCTAATTAGCTAATTTCCTAATTATAGTCAAGCCAGCAGCAGGAGGCCTGACGTGACCGTAACCCCCGACCGCATTGCCGAAACCGAAGCCCTGATCCGCCCGCATGTCCGCCGCACCCCGATCTTGCAGATCGACGGCCGCGATTGCGGTCTCGACACCATGGACATCACCCTGAAACTGGAACTGACCCAGCATGCCGGATCGTTCAAGACGCGCGGGGCCTTTGCCAACCTGTTGACCCGCCCGGCGCCCGCGGCCGGCGTCGCCGCCGCGTCGGGTGGCAACCACGGCGCCGCGGTCGCCTATGCGGCGATGCGGCTGGGCCTGCCCGCGCGCATTTTCGTGCCGCAGATCTCGTCGCCGGCCAAGATCGAGCGTATCCGCAGCTATGGCGCGACGCTGGAGGTCGGCGGAGACCGGTACGCCGACGCGCTGGCCGCCTGCGTCGCCTGGACCGGTGCCAGCGGCGCGCTGTCGATCCATGCCTTCGACCAGGCCGAGACGATGCTGGGCCAGGGCACGCTGGCCCTGGAATTCGAGCAGCAGGCACCCGGGATCGACACCGTCCTGGCAGGGGTCGGCGGCGGTGGGCTGATCGGCGGCATCGCCGCCTGGTACCAGGGCCGCATCCGCGTCGTCGGCGTCGAACCCGAGGCCGCGCCGACGCTGAGCCACGCCCTGGCCGCGGGCCGCCCGGTCGACGCCCCGACCGGGGGTATCGCGGCCGACTCGCTGGCGCCCCTGCGCGTCGGCGACCAGGTGTTTCCCATCGTGCGCGACCATGTCGCAAGCGTCGTCCTGGTCGACGACGACGCGATCCGCACGGCGCAGAAAACCCTGTGGCGCGTCGCCCGCATCGTGGCCGAACCGGGTGGCGCGGCGGCCTTTGCCGCCCTGCTGTCCGGCCGTTATCGCCCCGCCCCGGGCGAACGGGTCGGGGTGGTGGTTTCGGGCGGCAATACCGTGGCGGTCGATTTCGACGCGGTACGCTGAGCGGGATTTGACACCACCCGCGCGGCCATGCTTGGTTGCCGGCATTGAATTGCGCCCGCCAAAGAGAAAATCCCGATGTCGACGCTGTCCCCGAAGAAGACCGCCTTCGTCCTGGCGTCGACCGATCACGGCACGATGATCGTCAACCGGTTGGATTATAACTTTGCCCCCAACGGCGCGTATTACGGCGTCGGCGCGCAATTGCTGGAGACATCGTCCTTCGACGCCGCCGAGGTCGAGCATCTGGTCGGCCTGCTGCGTCGCCGGCACGACCTGTATGGCCCCGGCGTGGTGGCAATCGACGGCGGGGCCAATATCGGCGTGCAGACCCTGACCTGGGCACGGGCGATGACGGGCTGGGGCTCGGTCATCGCCATCGAGGCGCAGGAACGGGTCTTCTACGCCCTGGCCGGCAACATCGTGTTGAACAACCTGTTCAATGCGCGTGCCCTTCACGCCGCAATCGCGGCGGAGCCGGGCGTGATCGAAATTCCCGAGCCGGATTACCTGAACTACGGCACTTTCGGCAGTTTCGAACTGCGTCGTCACGACCGCAATGAAAACATCGGCCAGAACGTCGACGAAAATCCGAAGATCAGCGTCACGGCGATGACCATCGACTCGCTGGCGTTGCCGCGGCTGGACATGCTCAAGCTCGACATCGAGGGCATGGAGGAAGAGGCACTGGCCGGTGCCCGCCGCACCATCGAGACCTGCCGCCCGGTCATCGTCGTCGAATGGATCAAGAGCGACAAGAACAAGCTGGTCGCGACCCTGGCCGCGCTGGATTACGACGTATTCGAGGCCGGCATCAACCTGATCGGCCTGCATAAAGCCGACCGGCTGCTGCAGAAGACCTGACGCCGGTCATCCCGCCGCCACCGGCCATGGGCCGGGGGCCTTGATCTCCTTCAGGGTGAAGGTGGTCTGCATCGCCTTGATTCCCGGCAGGCGACGGATCGTGGTCATCGCGAATTCGGCATAGGTATCTAGATCCTCGGCCACCACCTGCATCAGGAAATCGCTCGACCCCGCGACGCTCCAGCAGGCGATGATCTCCGGATGGCCGGCCACCGCGTGTTCGAAGGCGGTGGCGGTGTCATGTTCATGATCCTCGATCGTCACGGTGACGAAGGCCAGCACGCCCCAGCCGAGCGCCCGGCGGTTCAGCCGGGCGCGATAACCTTCGATCAGCCCCTCGTCCTCCAGCCGCCGGATCCGCCGCCAGCACGGCGAGGTCGACAGGTTCACCGCCTGGGCCAGCTCGGCCACGGTGGCGCGCGCGTCGCGTTCCAGCAGTTGCAGCAGTTTGCGGTCGGTGGCGTCCAGGGCCAGCTTGGGCATGATTTTCCAATCCAAGGCGATTCAGGGGTACAGATTGCCGGAATATCGCCAAAAGCCAGGCATATAGGCAAGAACGACCCACATCCTGCCCTTAGGCTGCGCGGCATTGTCCACCTGATCAGGAGCCGCCATGACACCGCCCACCGTCGACCGCCTGGCGATCGTCGTCGCCCCCGACCTGCCCATCGGCCTGCTGGCCAATACCGTCGCCACGATCAGCGCCGGCATCGGCGCGGCAGTCCCTGATCTGGGCGGCATCGTGCTGACCGACCAGGCCGGCCGGTCGGTCCACGCCAGCGCCACCCTGCCCGCTCCGATCCTGCAGGCCACGCCCGAAACCATCCGGGCGGTATTGCTGCGCGCCCTGCCGGCACCCGAGGGGGCGACCGTCGTCGCTTTTCCGCAATTTGCCCGCGCCATCCATCGATTCGCCGATTATCGTGCGCTGTTTCCGGAACGCGACCTCGACGTCGAGACCATCGACGGCATCGGGCTTGCGGGACCGGAAAAATGGGTGCGTTCTCTGACCGGAAACCTGAAGCTGCTGCGTTAAGGAGCATTGTTGAGATGACCAAGACCTCGCCGTTCGGAACCGTCGAAGCCTTTGCCGGCGATCCGATCCTGTCCCTGAACCAGCAGTTCCAGGCCGATCCGCGCCCCGACAAGGTCAATCTCTCGATCGGCGTCTACACCGATGCCGCCGGCAAGCTGCCGCTGCTGGCCACCGTGCGCGAGGCGCAGGGCCGCATCGCCGACCGCACCCGTCCCTATCTGCCGATGGAAGGCGAGGCCGGCTATCGTAGCGCGGTCCAGACGCTGGTGTTCGGCGACGACCACCCGGCGATGGCCGAACGCCGCATCGCCACCGTCCAGTCGGTCGGCGGCACCGGCGCGGTCGCGATCGCTGCCGACTTCCTGGCCAAGCACACCCCGGGCCGCGCCGTCTATATCAGTGATCCGACCTGGGAAAACCATCACGGCCTGTTCCAGCGCGCCGGGTTCAAGACGCAGACCTATCCCTATTGGGATGCGTCGCGCCGCGGCCTGGATTTCGCCGGCATGCTGGGCGCGATCGAGGCGGCCGCCGACGGCAGCATCTTCATCATCCAGCCGGTCTGCCACAACCCGACCGGCGTCGACCTGAATGCCGAACAGCAGGCGGCGGTGACCGAAGCCTGCGGCCGGAAGGGCCATATCGTCGTGTTCGACATGGCCTATCAGGGTTTCGGCCGCGGACTGGACGAGGATGCGACCTTCGTGCGCAACTTCGCCCGCACCGGCGCGGTGATGCTGGTCGCCACCTCGTTCTCCAAGAACCTGTCGCTGTACGGCGAACGTTGCGGCGCGCTGAGCATCGCCTGCACCGATGCCGACGAGGCCGAGCGGGTGCTGGGCCAGTTGAAGCTGGCGATCCGGCGCAGCTATTCCAACCCGCCGCTGACCGGCGGCCTGCTGGTGTCGACCGTGCTGAACGATCCCGCGCTGAAGGCGCGCTGGGTCGAGGAAGTGGCCGAGATGCGCAACCGGATGAACGACATGCGTCAGGCGCTGGCCGCCGAAATCCGCAAGATCAGCCCGAACGCCCCGACCGCGTTCCTGACCGAACAGCTGGGCATGTTCAGCTATACCGGCATCACCGCCGACGAGGTGCGCCGGATGCGCGACGAGGACGGCGTGTTCCTGGTCGGCAGCGGGCGGATGTGCGTCGGCGGGCTGAACCCGGAAAACGTCGCCCGGGTCGCGCGCAGCATGGTCACTTCGCTGACGCGCTGACCGCCAGCCCGACGACGGCGGCCATCACCACGGCCGCCCCCAGGGCCAGCGGGGTGAACCCCGCCTGGTCATAGACGAGGCCGGCGCCGGCAACGCCCAGCAGCGAGGCGACATAGGTCACCGCGCTGTTGAGGCCGAGCACGGCGCCGCGTTCCTCGGGCCGCGCCTGGACCAGCAGCAGCACCATGATGTTCAGGGCGAAGTGGTTGCAGAAGCCCCACAGCCCGCCCAGCACGGCGATGGCCGCAAAGTTCTGCGTGCCCGGCACCATCGCCAGATAGATCAGCCCGACGCCCGCCATGGCCAGCGGGAATATCCGCCGCGGGCCGAAGCGGTCGACCAGCCCGTCGCCCAGGCTGGCCAGGCCGAACCCGAGACCGTAGGCCAGCACCAGCAGCCCGGCCTGGGCCGTCGACAGGCCCAGCAGGCCGCGGACATGGTCGCCCAGGAAGGCATAGACGCCGTAGAAGGCGCCCATGAATCCCAGGCACACCAGCAGCAGCCGGGGCACGCCCGCATAACGCAGCGGCGCCAGCACGCCGGTCCGCCTGCCCGTCGCGGCCGCCGCGCCGGCCGGCAACGCCGTCACGCCGGCCAGGGCACAGGCTGCGGCCAGCGCCAGCGCGACGAAGGCGGCGCGCCAGCCCAGCTGGTCGGCCAGGAAGGCTGCGATCGGGATGCCCGCCACCAGCGACACGGCCCAGCCGGTCAGGACGCGGCCCAGCGTCTTGGCCTCCTGCCCCGGCGGGGCGACGACGCTGGCCAGCGCATAGGTCGCGGGCAGTGCGACGCCGGCGCCCAGCCCGGCCAGGGCCTGGGCCGCGATCAGCCACAGCCAGTGCGGCGCCAGGGCGGACCCGGCCGTCGCCGCGATCAGCGCCCCCAGCCCCAGCATGACCGCCCGGCGCAGGCCCAGCCGGTCGATGCATGGCGCCAGCAGGAATGCCGACAGCGCGGTGGCACCGCCATAGGCCGCCGATGCCCAGGAAATCCGCACCGGCGAGGTTCGGAGGTTTTCCGCGACCTGCGACAGGATCGGGCTGAGCAGCAACGAATTCGACCCGATCGCGGCGATGCCCAGGGCAAGCACCGTCGAGGCCAGGACGGGAGAGGGGTGGGACAGATGAAGTTCGGCCATATCGCTAGATAGCCGGATGACATTCACCGGATGAAGCAGCAAATCTGGAACCCGAAAAGAAACGAACGCGGTTCGACGAACCCCAGTGCACCGTGCCCTTCTGTCGTGCCGTCACCGAATGGCGTTCGTGCCTACCCGGCAGCGCTGCCCGCCGACGCGGTCGCCACGAACGCGCCGAACCGCGCCAGCGCCGCGTCGGTATCCGGCGACACGGCGAACAGGGTGAAGGCGTGCACGTTGTCCTCGAATATCTCGAGGGTGACGGCTGCGCCGCAGGCCCGGGCGCGGTCGGCCAGCCGGCGGGCGTCGTCGGCCAGCGCCTCTTCCGCCGCGGCATGGATCAGCAGCGGGGCCGAGCCGGTGAAATCGCCATGGACGGGCGACGCGAAGGGATCGGCCGGGTCGTGCCCCTGCAGGTAGGAGCCGGACATGTCGGTCAGCAGGTCGCGCCCGACCGCGGGATCGGTGCCCTCGCGCGCATCGATGCTGGCCGACCCAAGGGCCAGATCGGCGAACGGCGAAACCGCGTAGATGCAAAGCGGATCGCCCAGCCCCGCGGCCCGGGCGCGCAGCGCGGTGGCGACCGCCAGCCCGCCGCCGGCCGATTCCCCGGCCAGCACGACCGGCCGCCCCTGGTCCAGCGCCCAGCGAAAGGCCGCGACCGCATCGTCCAGCGCGGCCGGATAGGCATGGATCGGCGCCAGGCGATAATCGACGGCCAGCGCGCGGCCGCCGACGGCCTGGGCCAGGCGGGCAGCCATGTCGGCACCTGCCGCCGCCGATCCCAGGATGAAACCGCCGCCATGCAGGTAGACGACGACGGGCCCGCCGCGATCGCCGCCCGGCGGATCGACCCACAGGCAGGGCACGTCGCCGGCGGTCACCGCCGCGGTCGTGGTGCCGGCCGGCGGCGGGCAGTTGGCGGCCAGGAACCGGGCATAGCCGGCACGCAGGCCCCGCCAGCCGCCGGCATAATCGGCCGGGGTCAGCGCATCGCGCCACAGCGCGAACACCGCCTGGGCGGCCGGCCGGCGCAGGGCAAAGCCGTCGCGCGCGGTGGCGATCCCCAGGCCGCGCGCCGCCCCGCCATAGGCAGCCTTGACCGGATCGTAGTCGTACAGCCAGGACCACACCGTCTCGGTCAGCGGATCGATGCGGCTGATGCCGCGGAAGCGGCCGTTGCGGGCCGCGATCATCTGGGGGTCGTGTTCGTGCCAGAACTGCTGGGCGGCGCGGGCCACCACCTGGACCTTGGTGGTGCGCGGCCGTCGCTGGGCTTCGTAATCCTGCAGGGCGGCGACGATCCCGCCCGGCCCCTGCGCCGACAGGCGCGCGGACAGGACCATCGCATCCTCGATCGCCTGGCAGGCGCCTTGCGCCAGATAGGGTTGCAGGGCGTGCGCCGCGTCGCCCAGCAGCGTCACACGGCCGTCCGACCAGCGCGGCAGCGGATCGCGTTCGTAGACGCCGGTGATGAAGGCGCGGTCGACCGTGCCGACCAGGTCGACGATTTCCGGCGCCACCCCGGCAAACGACCGGCGGAAGGCGGCGACATCGCCGGACTCGGTCCAGGATTCGCGCTGCACCTCCGCGGCCGGGACGAAGCCGATCACGTTCAGGATGGCGCCGCCGCGCAGCCAGTACAGCACCGCCGACCGGCCATGGCCGAGATAGGCGTAGCACGAATGGCCGAACCCCAGCCGTTCGCCGGTCGGGCGGTCGACCATCGCGCGCCAGCCCAGCATGCCGGTGAAACGCGGCGCCTCGGGCTCGAACAGGCGCTCGCGCACGATCGATTTCAGCCCGTCCGCCCCGATCAGCGCATCGGCACGCAGGCTGCCGCCGTCGGCCAGCGTCACGGTGACGCCGGCTTCGTCCTGGGCGAAACCCGCGACGCCCGTGTTCAGGCGCACGACGCCGGGGCCGACGGCCCGGACCAGGATGTCCAGAAGGTCGGCGCGATGCACCTGGTACATCGCGCCGCCATAGCGCCGGGCGACGGCGGCGCCCAGCGGCGTATGGAACAGCCCCGCCCCGGTATCGAGGTCGCGATAGATGATGCTTTCCGCCGCCACCGCGACCGATGCCACCTGATCCTCGATGCCCCAATGGCGCAGCGCCTTGACCGCATTGGCGGATATCTGCAGGCCAGCGCCGATCTCGCGCAGTTCGCGCGCCTGTTCCAGCACCACGACCTCGATACCGGCCCGCAACAGGGCCAGGGCCGTCGCCGTGCCGCCGATGCCGGCGCCGGCCACCACGATCCGTGTCATCGCTTCCTCCCGATCGAAGCTTCTTGATTTTCTCCAATCGGAGAATTAATACGATCGGAGAAATCCAGTCAAGGACGACACCATGGCCGAGGGACCGCCGGGCGAACGCACCGCCCGCGGCGCGCAGCGTCGCGCCGCGTTGATCGAGGCGACGCTGCGCATCATCATCCGCGAGGGCGCGGGCGGCGTGACCCATCGCGCCGTCGCGGCCGAGGCCGCGGCCAGCCATGGATCGGTGCTGTATTATTTCGGCACGCGCGACGCCCTGATCCACGAGGTCATGCAGCAGGTGGCCCGCCGCAACGCCGAAACCATGGCCGCCTATTGGGGCGAGATCGAACCCCATGCCGGCGATCCCAGGCGATTCGCCGAGCTGGTGGCCCGCCATTCGACGGCCCAGCTGGTCACCGATCGCGACATGGGGATCGCCGTCTACGAACTGCATCTGGCCGCCGCGCGCGACGCGACCCTGCGCGCGGCGCTGCGCGACTGGGGCCGGGCCTATGCCCGCCGGATGGAGGGTAGCCTGCGCCGGCTGGGGTCGACCGACCCGCAGGCCGACGCGGCGCAATTGACCAATGTGGTCGGCGGGCTGATCATCGGCCAGCTGGCCCTGCCGCGTCGCGATTTCGAGCGGCGCATCCTGCGGCCGGCCATCGAACGGCTGGTCATGGGGCTGGGCCGACAATGATCGAGGGGGAGACGCAGACAGTGTCATTCACAGGCAAGACCGTCCTGATCACCGGCGGGGCGGGCGGCATCGGCCGCGCGACGGCGCAGGGTTTCGCCGCCGCGGGCGCGACCGTGGTCATTTCCGACATCGCCGGCGATGCCGGGCGCCATCTGGCGCGCAGCATCGTCGACGGCGGCGGCGCGGCGACCTTCGTCGAGGCCGACGTGACCTCGTCGACCTCGGTCGAGACGCTGGTCGCCGAATGCGTGCGCCGCCACGGCCGGCTGGACTATGCCTTCAACAATGCCGGCATCGAGCTGGAAGCCGCGCGCACCGCCGACGCGGACGAAGACGCCTTCGACCGCATCATCGCGGTCAACCTGAAGGGCGTCTGGCTGTGCCTGAAGTACCAGATCCGGCAGATGCTGGCCCAGGGCGGCGGCGCGATCGTCAACACCGCGTCGGTCGCCGGGCTGGGGGCGGCCGCGACCATGCCGTCCTATGCCGCATCGAAACACGGCGTCGTCGGACTGACCCGGACGGCCGCGGTCGAATATGCGCACAAGGGCATCCGGGTCAACGCGGTCTGCCCCGGCGTCATCCGTACCGCGATGTACGAACGCGCCGTCGCGGCCGACCCGCGCCGCAAGGAAGCGATGGAGCGGATCCACCCGATGCGCCGCATCGGCGAACCCGACGAGGTCGCGGCGGCCGTCATGTGGCTGTGTTCCGACCAGGCCGGTTTCGTGACCGGCCATCTGATGACGATCGACGGCGGGCTGACCGCGCAATGACGGCAACGACCGATCGGGGAGATACGAAACATGGCTGACAATCAGCAGATCCTGCTGGCCGCGCGCCCGGTCGGCGCGCCCAAGGCGACCGACTGGACCTTGCAGACCGTACCGGCCCAGGAACCGGCCGAGGGCGAGGTGCTGGTCCGCGTCCTGTACCTGTCGCTCGACCCCGCCATGCGCGGCTGGATGAACGACGTGCGTTCCTACATCCCGCCGGTGGGGCTGGGCCAGGTCATGCGGGCCGGCGGCGTCGGCGAGGTGGTGGCAAGCAAGGCCGACGGGTTCAAGCCGGGCGACCATGTCTCGGGCACGCTGAACGTCCAGCAATATGCGACGGTCAAGGCCAAGGACCTGATCCGGCTGGACCTGAACCTGGCGCCGCTGACGACCTATCTGTCGGTGCTGGGCATGCCGGGGCTGACCGCCTATTTCGGGCTGTTCGACGTCGGGCGGCCGAAGGCCGGCGAAACCGTGGTCGTGTCGGGCGCGGCCGGCGCCGTCGGCCAGGTCGTCGGCCAGCTGGCCAAGCTGAAAGGCTGCCGCGTCGTCGGCATCGCCGGCGGGGCCGACAAATGCCGCTGGGTGGTCGACGAACTGGGGTTCGATGCCGCCATCGACTACAAGGCCGAGCCGGTTTCCAAGGCCCTGCGCGCCCATTGTCCCAAGGGCATCGACATCTATTTCGACAATGTCGGCGGCGATATCCTGGATGCGGCCCTGGGCGCCCTGGCCATGCGCGGCCGCGTCGTCATCTGCGGGGCGATATCGCAGTACAATGCCACGGCCGAGATCAAGGGGCCGTCGAAATACCTGTCGCTGCTGGTCAACCGCGCCCGCATGGAAGGCATGGTGATCTTCGACTATGTCGATCGTTTCCCCGACGCCGTGGCCGAAATGGCCGGCTGGCTGAAGGACGGCCGGCTGAAGGCGCGCGAACATGTGGTCGAGGGCGGCATCCCGGCCTTCCCCGACACGCTGCAGATGCTGTTCACCGGCGAGAATTTCGGCAAGCTGATCCTGAAGGTGGCCTGACGGGCATCCGGTGCGGGCGGCGTCGCGCGACGCCGCCCGCCGCCCCATAAACGGTTACAGCGCCGAACCAAAAATTGCACAAACTACCCAGATGGATAAGCGCCCCTCTTTCATCATGCACGGACGGCGATGCCGGTCATGCATTCTGGACGTCAGAAAAGAGGACTTGATAACGTGGCGAAAAACAAATCCGTCGGGCGTTTCGCCTCGTCATACGCCGTCGAATTGCACGCCACTGCCGAGGCGCTGAGCAAATCGCAGGCCATCATCGAGTTCTCCGTCGACGGCGTGATCCTGAACGCCAACGACAACTTCCTGGAAACCGTCGGCTACACCCTCGACGAAATCGTGGGCAAGCATCACCGCCTGTTCGTGGCGGCATCGGTTGCCGCCTCGGCCGAATACCGCCAGTTCTGGCAGGCCATGGCCCGCGGCGAGCATCGGACGGCGGTCTACAAGCGCCAGGCCAAGGGGGGCCGGGAAATCTGGCTGCAGGCCAGCTACAACCCGGTGCTGGGCCGCGACGGCCGCCCCTTCAAGGTGGTGAAATATGCCACCGACATCACCGAACAGCAGATGCAGGCCTCGGATCACGCCGGCCAGGTCGAGGCGATCGGCAAGGCACTGGCCGTGATCGAATTCGACCTTGACGGCACGGTGACCGGCGCCAACCGCCAGTTCATCGACCTGATGGGATATCGCGAAGCCGAGATCGTCGGCCATCATCACCGCCTGTTCGTCGAACCCGCCCTGGCCCAGTCGGCTGAATACGCCCTGTTCTGGGACCGCCTGTCGCAAGGAGTCTATCAGGCCGGCGAATACAAGCGTCTGGCCAGGGACGGGCGCGAGGTGTGGATCCAGGCATCCTACAATCCGATCCTGGATGCCGAGGGCCGCCCCTTCAAGATCGTCAAGTTCGCCACCGACGTCACCGCCGCCAAGCTGCAGACTGCCGACCTTGCCGGCCAGATCGCGGCGATCGGCAAGTCGCAGGCCGTCATCGAATTCGACATGGACGGCATCATCCTGACCGCGAACGAGAACTTCCTGGATGTCATGGGTTATCGCCTGGAGGAAGTCCGGGGCGCCCGGCACAGCCTGTTCGTCGACGCCGACTATGCCGCCAGCGACGACTACCGCCAGTTCTGGGCCACGCTGAACCGCGGCGAACACCTGACGGCCGAATACCGGCGCGTGGCCAAGGATGGCCGCGAAATCTGGATCCAGGGATCCTACAATCCGATCCTGGACCTGAACGGCCGGCCGTTCAAGGTGGTCAAGTACGCCACCGACGTCACGGCGGCCAAGCACGAGATCACGCGCAAGCTGCGCCAGGCCGAGCAGATGACCGTCCTGGTGCGCGACTACGAGGTCGTGATGAAGCGGGTGATGGCAACGCTGGGCCAGGCGGCGGACAGCATGACCGTCGCCTCGACCGCGATCGCCGCCACGGCCACCCAGGTGAACGCCGAATCGGTCAACGTCTCGACCGCGGCCACACAGACCGATGCCAACCTGCAGACGGTCGCCTCGGCCAGCGAGGAATTGTCCGCCTCGATCGGCGAGATCGCGCGGCAGATTTCGGCGTCGTCGACGATGGCCGGCGCCGCGGTGGCCCAGGGCAACGAGGCCGAGGGCCGCATCCGCAAGCTGGACGAGATGGCCCAGTCGATCGGCACGGTCGTCGAACTGATCCGCACCATCGCCGGCCAGACGAATCTGCTGGCCCTGAACGCCACGATCGAGGCAGCGCGTGCCGGCGAAGCCGGCAAGGGGTTCGCCGTCGTCGCCTCGGAAGTGAAGAACCTGGCCAACCAGACCGCCCGGGCGACCGAGGAGATCGGGACGCTGATCACCGGCATCCAGGAAAGCGTCGCTGGGGCGGTCGACATCATCGGCGATATCCGCACCACTATCGACCAGTTGAACGAAGGGGCCGTGACCGTCGCCTCGGCAGTCGAGCAGCAATCGGCGGCAACGCGCGAGATCGCCGGCAACGTCACCAGCGCGTCGACGGCCGTGGGCCTGGTATCGAAATCCAGCCGCGAAGTGCTGGACGCCGCCCGCCGGTCGGAAGCCGCCGCCGGCGAGGTCGACATCGCGTCTAAGGACGTGGCCGGGGCCAGCGCGGCGCTGCAGCGCGAAGTCTCCGATTTCCTGACCGCCATCGGCCGCCTGTAGGACGGTTGGCCTGCGGCGCCGGCCGCTCTAGGATCTGGATCCCCGGGCGATTCGAGGATCCTGATGCCTGCTGACGATATCGGGCTGCGGCGGGGCGACGCCCGCGCCGTGATCGCCCGCCATGGTGCCGAACTGCAATCCTGGACGGTTGGTGCGCATGACCTGATCTGGTCGGGCGACGCCCCCTATTGGCCACGCCGCGCCCCCCTGCTGTTTCCGATCGTGGGACGGTGCAACGACAATACCCTGCATGTCCGCGGCCGGGCCCATGCCATCGGGGGCCATGGCTTTGCCCGTGACCGCGATTTCACCCTGGCCGACCGGGGCCCGGACCATGCGACCTTCGTCCTGCGCGACGATGCCGGTACGCATGAACAATTTCCCTTCGCCTTCACCCTGACGGTGACCTATCGGCTGACCGACCTGGCGCTTCAGACCACAGCCACGGTCGGCAATCCCGGCGAGGTACCCCTTCCCTATGCGATGGGTTTCCACCCGGCCTTCCGCTGGCCGTTCGCCGGCAGCACGGCGGGGCATGAAATCCGCTTCGACCAGGCCGAACGGCCCGACGTGCCGGTCATCACCACACAGGGCCTGTTCGCTCCGGACCGGCAGACCGTGCCGTTGACCGGGGGCGGCACGCGGCTGGTGCTGGATCACGACCTGTTCCTGGCCGACGCCTTGTGTTTCCTGGACGCCAATTCCCGGGGCCTGGCCTTCGACAACGGGGCCGGCCACGCCGTGCGCATCACCGTGCAGGACCTGCCGCATCTGGCCCTGTGGACCAAGGAGGGTGCGCCCTTCCTGTGTATCGAGGGATGGACGGGTCACGGCGATCCCGTGGGTTTTGCCGACGACATCATCCGCAAACCGTCGATGCGCCTGCTGAAGCCTGGGGCCGAAGCGTCGCATGTATTTCGCTGCGCCCTGGAACAGGCAGGGCGGCGCTGACCCCTATTGGTCCGACGCTCGGGTCGAAGGGCAGCGGTCCCGGCAGGCAAAAAAAATGGGGCGGCCTGGGCCGCCCCGCTAAGTCGTGGGTGGTGGGCAATTACTCATGAACGGCCTATAAACCCGCCCGCGCGGGGTTGGTTCCGACCGCCTCGATAAAAATTTTCAGGGTGCGCGCCGCCGCGCGGCACGAGTTTCGCCCTGGTCGGCCAAGTCGGGGAATTCGCCCTGATTGAGCAAGGCTTCCTCAGGCTCGACCGGCTCGTCATAATCGGCCAGCAGCGGATTGGGGGCGCCCAGCGGCACGTCCTCGGCCTGGCGGCGGACTTCCTCCTCCAGTTCGGTCAGTCCGTCGACGGTTTCGTCGGGCAGATCGGGACGGCTGCGTTCGGCCGCCAACCAATCCTCCGACGTGATGCCTTCGATGGCCTCGATATCGTCCTCGACCTCGCGGCCGACGATGGCGCGCGACAGGGTCTGCTCGGGCGCGCTGCGGCGCGCCGTTTCGAACAAGTCGATCTGGCTGGCTTCGTCCTGGCCGGCCGGCGAACGATGGTGGGGCATGGCACTGGTCCTCCGCAATCGGTGATCCACTGCATGAAAAACCCGGCGGACGCCCGCCCGTTCCCGCGGGAACCCGACGGCCCGCCCGCCCGTTTCAGTTATCGGCCGTCCAAGAAACCGGGAGGACCGACCATGCCCAAGATCGCCGCTGCCGTCCTGCTGACCGCCCTGACCTGCGCGGTCGCCATCGACATGTCGCTGCCCATGCTGGTGTCGGCCCAGGAGGCGACCGCCGTCGCCCCGGCGCCCAACAAGGTCGAATCGGGCAAGCTGATCGGTCGCGAGATCACCAACGGCCAGAACGTCGTGGTCGGTGTGGTCCGTGCCGTCCGGCTGGACGGGCAGGAACGGGCGGCCGACGTGATCGTCGATGTCGGCAAGTTCGTCGGCACCGACCAGCGTGACGTCGCCTTCGCCTGGAAGGATCTGCAGCTTTCCGACAAGGGCGGCCGGATCATGGTGAACATGAGCAAGGCGCAGATCGAGGGGCTGCCTGAATTTCAGTACGGCGAAGGGCGTCAGCGCAACACGGTGTTCTGACGCCTGGGCGGTTCTTCCGCCCGGCGCTCAATCCAGCCAGCCCAGCCGGCGCAGCGTGGCGCCGTCCTGTTCCAGGAACCTCATGCCGATATCGCGGCGATAGCGCAGGTTGGGGATCGCCACGCGCTCGACCAGGCGATAGCAGCGCGACCGCGCCTGCTGGACCGTATCACCCGCACCGGTCGCCACCATCACATAACCCAGCGGCCCGGTGGTGCGCAGGCGGCCGTCGATCTCGGCCACCTCGTCGAAATGCAGATGCTGCTGTTCCTGGTCGGTCAGCCTGTCGCGGAACAGGATAGGCAACCCGGCAGCCGATGGCAGGTCGCCACCAGCACCGCCGTAGGGAAAGGGCGGCACCGATAGCACGACACCGATCGCATAGCCGGGATGCGTGGCGAAGGCCATGTTATCGCGCCGGATCATCCTGCCGAACAGCATGCCCCAATCCTCGGCATGCAGCGCCGACAGGATGGCAAAACCGGGATAACCGAAGCGGCAGGTGAATTCCAGCGGCCAGATGCCGTCGTCGTTCACGATGGTGTTGATGTTGATATAGCCGACATAACCGCCGGCCCGCAGCGGCCCGGCCATGCGGCGCAGCGTCACGTCGAACAACGCTTCGCTGCCGCGATAGGTGACCAGCGTTCCCATCTCGCCGGTCAGTTCGCCCAGGTCGCCTTCGAAGAAACGTTTATGTTCCCAGTCCAGGCAGACCGGATCCATGAAGTCTTCGCCGTTGAAATAGGCACCGATGCCGACCTCGACCCCCGTGACGTGATCCATCAGGATGAAGGTCGGCGTCTCGCCGGGCCAGTTGACTTCGTAATCGCGCAACAGGCCCAGCACGTCGCTGCCGTCGTCCATGATGCCGACATAATTGCGGCTGGACGGGAAATTGCCGCCGGACAACTTGAAGACATAGCGCCGGCGGCGGCGCAGGACAAAATCGGCGGCGGCCGCGAACGAGGTGAATTCATGCGACGCCGCCGTCTGCATGCCGGCCGCACGCATCCATTGCTGACCGAAGGCGCGGTCGTTTTCCAGCCGGTCGCCGAAGGCGCTGCCGCCGATCACGTTGAACCCATCGCGGCGCAGGACGTCCTGCAGCGGCCCGTCATGCGCGGTTTCGAACAGGATGATGCCGTCCTCGCCGACCTCGCGCAGCCAGTCGAGATGCTCGCGCCAGTCGTCGACGCGGGTGATCAGTCCGCCCAGCGTGCGATGGCACGCGGCATCGCCGACATGCACCCGCACGTCGTGGCCGGCAGCCTGCAGTTGGCGATAGAGATCGCCGAGGCTGTTGTCGTCGCCGACGCCCAGAAACCGCATGGCTGCCTGTCCCCCGCTATTTGAACGCGCTGGTCGGAACCAAAGGGTCGACGGTTGGTTCCGCAGCCATGCCCCACAACGAGATGCTCGGGCGCGAGGACGCGGCACTTGCGGCCCTCGGCCATGCCCTGATCGCCCAAGGCTATCGGTTCACGACCGTCACGCCCGAGACCCATCGGCGGGTCATCGAGCGGCACGGCGACAGCCCCGGCACGACGCTGGCGGACGTCTTCGGCTGGAGCCGGCCGTTCGACCCCGCCGTGCTGCCGCCGCCGATGCTGGCGCTGCTGGACCGGGCCGGGATGCTGGAAGCCGAGCGCGGCCTGCTGCGGTCGCGCGTGCGTTATTCCAGCCTGGGCGAGCAGTTGTTCGTCCACTCGGCCCATCCGACATCGGGGGCCGACGCCGTGTTCTTCGGTCCCGACACCTACCGTTTCGTCCGCGCCCTGCGTCCGCTGATCCCGGCGGGCACGACGCGCATCATCGACATCGGTGCGGGCAGCGGTGCCGGCGGGCTGGCCGCGGCGGCGCAGCTGGTCGCCGACGTCGAGGTCGTCCTGGGCGACATCAACGACGTCGCCTTGCGCTTCTGCGCGGTCAACGCCGCGATCAACGGCATGGCCGGGGTGACCTGCCGGCAGAGCGACGTGCTGGCGGGCATCGCGGGCGACGCCGATCTGATCGTCGCCAACCCGCCTTATCTGGTCGATTCCCGCCGGCGCCGCTATCGCCATGGCGGCGGTGCGCTGGGCTGGGACCTGTCGGCCCGCATCGCCGAGGAAGCGGTTCTGCGACTGCGTCCCGGCGGCCGGCTGGTCCTTTATACCGGTTCGGCCATCGTCGACGGCCACGACGGCTTCCGCGCGGCGATGGCCGCGCGGCTGGCCGGCCGCGACTGGCGCTACGAGGAAATTGATCCCGACGTGTTCGGGGAAGAGTTGGACACCGCGCCCTATGCACAGGCCGACCGCATCGCCGCGGTGTTGCTGGTCGTCACCCAGGAAAGGTAAAGCTAAGATGTCTTCCGTATCCGGCATCCTGTCCCATCAGCAGCAGATGGACCTTGGCCGCTTCAACCGCGATCGCCTGCTGCCCGCCATCGCCCCCGATCAAGACTGGCGCGCGGCATTGGAGCGCGAGCATCACGCCCGGATCGCCGAACACGCTTTCATCGAGGATGCGCGTGCCGCGGTGGCCGACATGCTGGACGGCGTGCCCGACGACGCCGACGACTTCATCGCCTGGTTCGAGGACCTGAAGCGCGAAGGTCCGGGCCAGTACGACCCGCTGTTCCCGTTCCTGGCGGAAAAGGCCGATCTGGCCCAGATGAAATGGTTCCTGCGCCAGGAAGTGGCGGGCGAAGCCGGCTTCGACGACCTGGTCGCGCTGACCCAGCTGCGCCTGCCCGTCCGCCCCAAGCTGGAGATGGCCCGCAACTATTGGGACGAGATGGGCCGCGGCAATGCCAAGGGCATGCACGGCCCGATGCTCGAACGCCTGGCCGACCATCTGGAACTGGCCGCCATGCCCGACCCGATCGTTGCCGAATCCCTGGCCCTGGCCAACATGATGCTGGGCCTGGCGGCCAACCGACGCTATGCCTACCAGTCGATCGGCGCGCTGGGGGTGATCGAACTGACGGCCCCGACGCGTGCGCCGTTCGTCGATGCCGGGCTGCGTCGGCTGGGTCTGGCGGCCAACGTGCGGCATTATTTCACGCTGCATGCCACCTTGGATGTCCGCCATTCGGTCGCCTGGAACCACGAGGTGCTGCAGCCGCTGGTGGCGGAAAATCCGGCCTGCGCCCGGCCGATCGCGGAAGGCGCGTTGCTGCGCCTGTGGTGCGGGGCCCGCTGTTTCGAACGATATCGCCGCCATTTCGCCGCGATGGGCGCGCAATTCCGCGAGGGTGCCTACGCCGCAGCGGCGCTCGAGCCGGCCCGCGCCACGGCCTGAGGACCCAGCCGCCGCGCCACCCGTGCAATCAGGCCCTCGGCATCGCCGGGGGCCTTCAACTTGTCGGTATTGTCGAAGAAGACAAAGACATCGCGCCGGCGCAACGTACCCTGCCCACGCCCGGCAAAGCGGCCGTCCGTCATCGGCTGGCCCTGCGCCCAGGCGGCCACGCGGTCGGCCCACCGGTCCAGTTCGGCCGGGGGATAGGCACTACGATACAGTTCCCGGGACCCGTGCAGCCGGCAATAGACGAAGTCGGCTGTCAGATCCATCAACAGCGGCCATTTGACCGTATCGGCACAGACCAGTGCGACCCGGTGGCGGCGCAGCATGGCGATGAAGGCGGGGTCGCAAAAGCTTTCGTGGCGGATCTCGACGGCGTGGCGTACCGGCCGGTCGGCATCGACCTGCAGCCAGGCGCGGTCCTTCAGCCGGTCGTCGTGCCGCCCTGCAAGGGTGGCAGCCGCCGCGGTGTCGTGAGGCAACAGGTCGAGAAAAGCTTCGAAGCGATCGGCGTCGAACCGGAAGTTCGGCGGGAACTGCCACAGGATCGGCCCCAGCTTTGGGCCCAGCCGAAGGACACCGGACGCCAGGAAATTGGCCAGCGCGACCTGCGGGTCCCGCAGCCGGAGCTGATGCGTGATGAAGCGTGAACCCTTGACCGCGAAGATCAGGTCGTCGGGGGTTTCGTCGGCCCAGCGACCGAAGCTTGCCGGGGCTTGCAGGCCATAGAACGTGCCGTTGATCTCGATGGCGCCGAAACGCCGGGCCGCGAAGGCCAGTTCGGCCTTCTGCGGCAACCCCTTGGGATAGAACTGGCCGCGCCAGGGCGCATAAGTCCAGCCGGAAATGCCGATGCGCACGCCGGCAGGACGGCTGCGGCCCCGGCGCGCCGCCATCAGGCCCCGGCCGGCCCGCCGCTCGGCCGGACTGCGATTAGGTTGCGGATATCTCGGACACCGCCGCAGGCATCGACCAGATCCTCGATGATATGCTTGGCTAGGCGGTTGTCGACGTGACCTTCCAGGGTGACGACGCCGTCCTTCACTTCGACCGTGATTTCACGGGCATCGATATCGGGATCATCCAGCAACCGTTCGCAGATCGCCTCGCGCAGCCGTTCGTCACTGCGCGCGTAGCCCTTCGGGCCGTGACCGCGATGCGGGCCGCGCGGCGCCGACTGGCGACGGGGCGCCGAGCGCCAGTAATCCTGGCTCGAGGAAGCGCCGCTGGCGCCATATGCCTGGCCATAGGACCTGCCGGTGGTATCCCGCCCATCCGTGCGCCCGCGGGCGTCGACGCCGCCAAACCGGGTTTGGTGCGATCCGCCTTCCCAGCCGCCGTTCCAATCGACATCGGGCCCGGCATCGTCATACCCGTAACGGCCATCGACCTGCCGCGGGGCGCGGCGGTAGTCGTCGCGTTGCAGGCCGGATGCATAACGGCCGCGGTCGTCGTCCTGGGGGGAATAGCCGAGATCGTGATGCGACCTGTCGGGCCGGTAACCTTGCGCCATGATTGCTACCTCCTTGAACCGGTATCACCGGGGGTAGCGGATCAACTTAAGGGGCCGCAACCGGTTCCGGCTGGCAGAAACGCGCGGCGGACGGGCATGCATCGTGATCGGCCAGATGCGTCACCAGGGCGCGGGTCGGATCGGAGGAAAGCTCGGGTCCGGTGAAGTCCGATGCGGCGGCAAGTGCCGCCACCAACAGGAAGATTCCCGGCCAGAGCTGATTGACGGTTGTCGGCATGGCATCCCTCCAGACGCCCAATAACGTGGGACTGCCCTGCTTGTTCCGCCGGGGGTGATTTTTTCAGCCGAGTTTTGCCCGCGCGTCCTGCAACGCGCCACGCACCCCTTCCTGATATGTCGGGTGATAGAACGGCATGTCCAGGATGGTGGCGATATCCATCCGCGCCTCGATCGCCCAGGCCAGCAGATGGGCGAGATGTTCCGCCTCGGGCGCCAGCATTTCGGCGCCGCACACACGGCCGTCGCGGTCCGCATGAATCTTGAGCAGCCCGCCGGCCCGTCCGGCGATGACCGCGCGGCCGTTGCCGGCAAAATCGTAGCAGCCGGTCGCACCGCCCTCGCCCGCTTCAGGCCGGCCGATCCGGGCGATGCCGGGATCGGTGAAGACGATGGACAGCGGCACGTGGCGTTCGCCCGGCCTGACGGAAGGATAAAGTGCGGCATTGCGACCGGCGATCGCCCCTTCCGACGCGGCCTCGTGCAGCACCGGCCGGTCCCCGTCGACATCGCCCGCCATGAAGATCGGGCCCCGGCCGCAAAGGCGGGTGTCCGGGTCGATGCGCGGCAGGCCGTGATCATCCAGCGGCAGTCCGGTGCGATGCAGATCCAGCCCGGTCACGTCGGGTGGGCGGCCCGTGGCGACCAGCACACGGTCGACATGCAGGCTGCGTCGCGCATCGTCGGTATCGCGCCAGGTCAGCCGGACGCCGTCGCCATCGATCGCGGCCTGGACCGATACACCCAACGTGATCGCCATGTCGCCCCCCAGCAGGTGGCGGGCCTCGGCCATGATGCCGGGATCCTTCAGGCCACCCAGCGCCAGGCCCCGGTCGAACACATGGACCCCGACACCCAGCCGGGCAAAGGCCTGGCCAAGCTCGACGCCCAGCGGCCCGGCCCCGATCACCGCAAGGCTGGACGGCAGATCCGTCAGGTCAAAGACATCGTCCGACGTGATGACACGATCGCCCAGCGCCCTGAGATCGTCGGGCACGGCCGGGCGCGATCCCGTGGCGATGACGATGGCCGAGGCGGCGACCTTGACGTTGTCGTCCACCAACAGGGTGTTCCGATCGATGAAACGCGCCGCGCCGGCAAGCTTCTGGTCGGGATCGAGGCGGGCGACATCGTCCAGTACGCCGCCGACGAATTCGTCACGCCGACGCCGGACCCGCGCCATGACGGCCCGGCCGTCGATCGCCGGTCCACCGCAGGTGACGCCGAAGCGCGCGGCTTCGCGCGCGGCATGGGCGGCATGGGCCGCCGCGATCAGCAGCTTCGACGGCATGCAGCCGGACCGGGCGCAAGTGGTGCCACCGGGCCCCCGCTCGATCAGCAGGGTCCGGGCGCCGGCTTCGACGGCGGCGCGGCGGGCGGCCAGGCCCGCGGTGCCCGCGCCGATGATCGCGACATCGCAGTGCATGTTTTTCATGCAGCCGGTAACGCGCCGACCTTGCCGCGAGTTTCCCGACGGAATGGATGCCCAGGCGAGGCGATCACGGGTCGGTTCGGCCATCGCCTTCGCGCGCCCGAATGCTTGACATCAGATAAGTTAGAGACCTAAGTTTTCTGCGTGGCGAGCAGACGACCGTTCGGCTGACCGCCCACCAAGTACTAAAAAGAGTACCCGGAGGAACCCAGTGAAGCCTGACACGGCCCTGATGACAGAGGGAGTCCGTCCGGCGCGCCCTGCGCCGACGGAGGCGAGCCCGGAACCGCTGATCCGCTTCGACCGGGTCACGCTGGAACTGTCCGGCCAGCCGCTTTACCGCGATCTCAGCTTCACCGTCGCGCCGGGTGAATTCGTCTGCATCCTGGGGCCGTCGGGCTGCGGCAAGTCGACGGCATTGCGCCTGCTGGGCGGCCTGCTGGCCGCGACATCAGGCAGCGTCAGCATCGGCGGCGAAGGCCCCGAGACCGCGTGGCAACGCATGGCTTTCGTCTTCCAGTCGCCGCGGCTGGCGGCGTGGCGCACCGCGCTGGACAACGTGCTGCTGGCGCGCGAACTGCGCTTCGGCGAGCGCGCCGATGACGCCGGGCGCAAGCGCGCCGCCGATTTGCTGGATCTGGTCGGGCTGTCGCGCGATACCGGGAAATATCCCCGCATGCTGTCGGGCGGCGAGCGCCAGCGCGTGTCGATCGCCCGCGCCCTGGCCGTCGATCCCGACATCGTCTTGATGGACGAGCCGTTCTCGGCCCTGGACCCGACGACCCGTGCCCGCCTGCGCGCCGAGATCATCTCGATCTGGCAGAAGACCAACAAGACCATCCTGTTCGTCACCCACGACGTCGACGAGGCGGTGGCGCTGGCCGACCGCATCCTGCTGCTGTCGAACAAGCCGACTGTCGTGCGCGAGGTGGTCACGATATCGGCGCCCCGACCGCGCGCCATTGACCAGGACACCGAGCTACGGGGCCTGCGCGACCACCTGCTGCAGTCCTTCGCCCAGATGGAATCTGGCGCCCACAACTAAAAACCCGGGAGGAGACCTTGACCATGAGATCGCGCCTGTCGCGCCTGACCACCCTTGTTGCTGCCGGCGCATTCGCGCTGCTGGGCAGCCTGGGCACCGCCGCGGCGAAAGAGAAGATCACCTTCGCCTATGTCATCGATCCGTCGATGGAACTGACCCTTTACGGCATCAAGTCGGGCAAGGTGTCGTCGCCGACGGTCGAGGTCGAACCGGTCGCCCTGGATCTGCCCGCGCTGTTGCAGGTCACCGCGACCAAGCGTTACGACCTGGTGCAGGCCGCCGCGATCAGCCTGCCCCGCCTGGCCCAGCGCGGCCTGGAGATCAAGATCGCCGGCGTGTCGCTGCGCCTGATCGGGGGCGATGGCGGCAACATCTGGGTGCCCAAGAACAGCCCGCTCAAGGATATCCAGGAGCTGAAGGGCAAGAAGCTCGGCTCGTTCGCGCTGAACTCGACCGGCATCACCATCATGCGCATCGCGCTGTGGAAGCATTACGGGTTCAACGTCGCGCTGGAAGGCGGCGACATCAAGTTCAACGAGATGGCCTCGGCCAATATCGCGCCCGCCCTGCTGACCGGCCAGGTCGATGCCGGCGTGCTGGCGCTGTCGAACAATTACAAGGCATCGCGCAACCCGGAATTCCGGCCGCTGGCCAAGATGTATGAAACCTACAAGGGCGTGTTCGACGGCGATCCGGTCTCGACCGTGATCATCGGCTACCCCGAGCGCATGGACAAGAAGCCCGAGGCCTACAAGGAAGCGCTGCGGCTGCTGCGCGCTTCGCGCGATTACGCGCTGGACAATGCCAAGGAGGTCAATCCGATCCTGGCCAAGCAGGAGCAGATCGACGAGGACTTCTTCGTCTATCTGTTCCGCGAGGCGATCGACGTGCCGATCTACCTGAAGGACAGCGACATCAAGGCGCTGACCAAGCTGTATGACTATTCCAAGCAGATCGGCGTGATCGAGAACACCATCCCGGTCGAACAGGCGGTCTGGTCGCAGGCGCCCCGCCAGTGAGCGTGGTGACGGACAGCACGATGGCCCCGGCGGCCGACGGCGATGCGCTGGCGCGCGCCGCCCGGCGGCGCAAGGCCTGGTGGGCGAACGGCCTGGTCGTGGCGCTGGTCGGCGCCTGGTTTGCGACCAGCCCGTTCATCCCCGCCTATATCCTGCCGAGCCCCGTGCTGGTGCTGCAGAAATTCGTGCTGTTCGTCACCACCAAGACCTATTTCTTCCACCTGGCCACCACGCTGTTCCATGTGTTCGGCGCGCTGGCGATCTCGCTGTCGATCGGGGCCATGCTGGCGCTGGCAGCCCACTACCTCCATCCCGTGCGCCTCTTGATCCGCGGGCGCATCTATCCGCTGCTGAATTCCTTTTCGGGCATCGGCTGGGCGGTGCTGGCGGTGATCTGGTTCGGGCAGAGCGACGGGGCGGTGTTCTTTGCCATGGCCTGCGTGCTGATCCCGTTCATCTTCATCAACCTGCATGAAGGTTTCGAATCCCTCGATCCCGAACTGCAGGAGATGGGCCAGTCCTTCACCCGCTCGGGCCTGCGCCGCTTCCGCCTGATCATCCTGCCGCTGCTGGTGCCGTTCGGTTTCGCCGCCTTGCGCATCTCGTTCGGCGTGGCGTGGAAATCGACCCTGCTGGCCGAACTGTTCGGGGCCAACCGCGGGCTGGGCTATGTCGTCAACCAGTCCCGGCAGAATTACGAGACCGAAGTCATCCTGGCCGTGATCCTGTGGATCATCGTCATCGTCTTTGCCGGCGACCGGCTGTTCTTCAAGCCGGTCCAGGAACGGATCCAACGTCACTATGGCCGATAAGCCAGCAAATCCCGGCGGCCGCCGCGCCGCCCTGATCCAGCGTGTCATCGACGAAGGCGGCGTCGTCCTGGCCATACTGGGCTGGTGGAGCATTTCCAAGACGATGCCGAGCTTCGTGCTGCCCGGTCCGTCGGACGTGGCCGTCGCGCTGTGGAAGCTGTTCAGCGAACCGGCGCTGGTCATGAACACGGTGGCCACCACGCTGCGCGTCATCGCCTCGGTCGCGCTGGCCCTGGCCGGGGGGCTGGCCCTGGCCCTGGTGGCCCGCATGATCCCGGACCTGGAATGGGTGATCCTGCGCCGGCTGCAACCGCTGCTGAACTCGTTCCCGTCGATCGGCTGGGCGATCCTGGCGGTGATCTGGTTCGACGTCTCGACCTTCTCGGTCCTGTTCGTCCAGGTCGTGATCCTGCTGCCGTTCTGCCTGATCAACCTGTCGGCGGGGCTGGACGAGATCGACCAGGAAGTGGTCGAGATGGGGCGCAGCTTCACCCGGTCGTCCTGGCGCAACCTGACCAAGCTGTATCTGCCGCTGCTGATGCCGTATCTGGTCGCGGCCTTACGCATCTCCTATGGCGTGTGCTGGAAACTGGCCCTGGTCGCCGAGCTGTTCGGCGCGAATTCGGGCCTGGGATACGTCATGGTCCGCGCCCAATACACCGCCAACAATGCCCTGGTCCTGGCGACCTGCGTCGCCATCGTCCTTCTGTTCATCGCGGGCGAGAAATTGATCATCGACCCGCTGGCGCGCCGCTTTGCCGGTCCGCGCGGCTGACACCGACCGTTCGGGGAGAATGTCAAATGAAGCTCGTCGCCAAGACCTACTGGCAGGGATCGCCGGTGCATTTCCGCAAGCCGCCCGCGGATGCCACCGCCGAGCCGCTGCTGCTGCATGCCCATGACGGGGCCGAGCTGCGCGGCCTATGGTGGACGCCGGCCCGCAACAAGACGCCGAAGGTTGCCGTGCTGGCGATGCATCCGCGCGCCGACTTCACCCAGCACTACATCTTTCCCGCACTGCTCGACGCGGGGTACGGTTGCCTGGGCGCCAACACGCGCAGCCCGAACAACGATTCCAACACCCTGCACGAAGTCATCCTGCTCGACGTCGCCGCGGCCGTGCGCTTCCTGAAGCGCCGCGGGGTCGAAAAGGTCCTGTTCATCGGCAATTCGGGCGGCGGGTCGCTGGGCGCCTTCTACCAGAACCAGGCCAAGCTGCCCCCGGCCGAACGCTTGAGCCATGCCCCGGGCGGCCGGCGCGTGCCCCTGCGCGATGCCGAAATGCCGGCCTTCGACGCGATGATCTTCCTGGCCGCCCATCTGGGCGAGGGGCATATGCTCTTGGATCTGGTCGACCCCGCCGTGGTCGACGAATCCCGCCCGCTGCTGTCCGACCCGGAACTTGACATGTACCAGGCGCGCAACGGTTTCCGCCCGCCGCCGGAATGGAGCGAATACGACCCCGAATTCGTCACCCGCTATCGCGCCGCCCAGCGTGCCCGCGTCGCCCGCATCGATGCCGCGGCGCTGGCCATGCTGGACGAGGCCAAACAGGCCAAGAAGCTGAACGACGACGCCGATTTCCAGAAGCTGCCCTATGACCGGCGGCGCGAGGTACTGCGGCGCGAAGCATTCCAGCCGATGATGACCGTCTATCGCACGATGGCCAACCTGGCCTATGTCGACCGCCGCATCGATCCGTCGAACCGCCCCTATGGCTCGATCCTCAGCGAGCGGCCGGACCTGATGAATTTCCAGCTGTTCGGCTTCGGCCGGCTGGCGACGCCGCTGGCCTGGCTGTCGACCTGGTCGGGGCTGTCGTCGCGCGCCAATATCGAGGTGACGGCCAGGAACATCACCGAACCGGCCCTGGTGGTGAATGCCGGGCGCGACATGGATGTCTTCCCCAAGGATGCCCGTGCCATCCACCACGCGCTGGCCTCGACTGACAAGACGCTCGAGGAATTCCCCGACGCGCTGCATTACTTCGAAGCCCCCTGGGGCAGCCGCGATACCAGCGACCTCGACGCGCTGGTCGCCACGCTGCTGCCCTGGGTCCAGTCGCGCCTGCCCCTGTAAGGATCTAGGATCATGGCAAGCTTCGGATTGCTGAAAAGCGGCGACCGTGTCCGCACACCGGAGGATCTGGCCCGCCGCATCGACCTGGCGGCCAGCGGTTTCGCCGCGGCCGGCCTGGAAAAGGGCGGCGCCATCGCCCTCTTGCTGCGCAACGATTTCCCGATCTTCGAGGCGACCTACGCCGCCGGCAATCTCGGCGCCTTCACCGTGCCGCTGAACTGGCACGGCAAGCCCGACGAGACGTCCTATGTCGTCGCCGATTGCGGCGCCCGCATCGTCATCGCCCATGCCGACCTGCTGCCCAGGCTGGGCCCGCTGCCCGATGGCGCGCTGGTCCTGGTGGTCGAAACCCCGCCCGAGATCGCCGCCGCCTATGGCGTGGACGAGGCCGATTGCAAGCCGCCGCCCGGATCGCTGCTGTGGGAAGACTGGCTGGCCGCGCAAACCCCATGGGACAGGCCGGCCGAGCCGCCGCCGGGTGCGATCATCTACACGTCGGGCACGACCGGCAAACCCAAGGGCGTGCGCCGCAACCCGGTCGAGGGCGAGGCGGCCGTGATCCTGCAACGCTACCGCCTGCAGGTCTTCCCGCTGCATGACAAGGCGCGCACCGTGCTGGTCGGGCCGATGTATCACTCGGCCCCCTGCAACTACGGCCTGATGTCGTGCCGCGCCGGCACGATGTGCGTGCTGCAGGCGAAATTCGAGCCCGAGGAACTGCTGAAGCTGATCGAGGCCGAGCGGATAACCCATCTGCACATGGTGCCGACGATGTTCGTGCGCCTGCTGCGCCTGCCCGACGACGTCAGGCGCCGCTACGACACCTCGTCGCTGCAGCATGTCGTGCATGGCGCCGCCCCCTGCGCCCCCGACGTCAAGCGGGCGATGATCGACTGGTGGGGGCCGGTCATCCACGAATATTACGGTGCTACCGAATCAGGCCCGATCGCCCTGTGCAACACCGCGGAATGGCTTGCCCATCCCGGTACGGTCGGGCGCATCACGCCGGATGCCCGCGTCGCCATCCTGGACGACCAGGGCCGCGAGCTGCCGGTCGGCGAGATCGGCGAGATCTATGTGCGCCACCCCGCCGTGCCCGACTTCGTCTATCTGGGCAAACCCGAGGCACGCCAGGCGATCGAGCGCAACGGCATGATCACCAATGGCGATGTCGGCCGCGTCGATGCGGACGGGTTCCTGTACCTGACCGACCGCAAGAAGGACATGGTGATTTCCGGCGGCGTCAACATCTACCCGGCCGAGATCGAGGCCAATCTGATTTCGCACCCCGCCGTGCAGGATTGCGCGGTGTTCGGCATCCCCGACCGCGAATTCGGCGAACGGCTGCTGGCGGTGGTCCAACTGGTGCCGGGCATCCCGGCCGAGACGGTCGAACTGCGCGCCCATCTCGCCGCCCGGCTGGCCGATTTCAAGGTGCCGCGCGAATTCAGCTTCGTCGCCAGCCTGCCGCGCGAGGATTCCGGCAAGATCGCCAAGCGCCGCCTGCGCGACCCCTACTGGGCCGACGCCGGCCGTGCGATCTGAGAGAATACCAGGGCAAGTCCGTTGCGCGCGCCATCGCCAATTCCGCCATCTCGGCGAAGCGCCAATATAGACTCGTGGTCATGCCTTGAAGAGCGGATCGTCATCCCGGCCTGCGCCGGGACGACGATCGGGGCTATGAATCTAAATCGCGCGCCCATGTTGGTGCCTCGCCGCATGCGGCACTCGGCCCCGTTTCACAACGGCGGCCAGGTGAACACCCCCTCGGTCGCCTCCAGCGGCGTGAACGACCCGGCCAGGGCGGGCAGCACCTTGCTGCCGACGCTTTCCGGCGTCCAGCCGTCGCCGTTGTGGATACCGCGCACCGGCCGCGGCTGGCTCATGATGAATATCTCGTCGTTGCGCACGGTGAAGATCTGCCCGGAAACATCGGCGGCGCTGTCGGCGCACAGCCCGACGGCCAGCGGCGCGACCTTCTCCGGTTTCAGCTGGCGCAGCAGGTCGACCCGCCCTGCCCGTTCCGGCGTGTCGTCGGGCACCAGGGCCAGCATCCGGCTCCAGGCCATCGGCGCGATGCAGTTCGACCTGATGCCCTGGCGGCGCAGGCCCAGCGCGATCGAGCGCGACAGCCCGACCACCCCCATCTTGCCAGACGCATAATGGGCGAAGCCCCAATTGCCGATCAGCGCGGCGGTCGAGGTGAAATGGACGATCGACCCGCCCTGCCCTTGCGCCATGAACTGGTCGATGGCGGCCCGCGACACCAGGAAGGCGCCGTTCAGGTTGATGTCGATCGACCGGCGCCACTCGTCCTCGCTGATGCGATGCACCTTGGTCAGGCTGATCACCCCGGCCACGTTGATCAGCGCGTCCAGCCGGCCGAAGGCGGAAACCGCGCGCGCCACCATCGCCCGCGCCGCATCGGCATCCGCCACGCTGCCGCCATCGGCCACGGCGCGCGGCCCGATTTCGGCGGCAAGGGCCGCTGCCACATTGCCGTCGGCACCGGCCGCACCGTCGACCGAGACGCCCAGGTCGTTGACCACGACCGATGCGCCCTCGGCCGCGGCGGCGCGCGCCACCGCCGCCCCGATGCTGCCGCCCGCGCCGGTGATCAACACCACCTTGCCTGCCAGTACACCTTCGCTCATCTCGCTTCCTCCACAATAATAGGCTTTTGATCCTACCAGGGGAACTTCGCTTGCGCATCACCGATATCCGGGAAACGACAGTGCCGCTGGAGGGCGACATCGCCAACGCCCTGGTGAATTTCCGCGAACACACGATATCGCTGGTCGCGGTCGTCACCGACGTCATGCGCGGATCGCAGCCGGTCGTCGGCTACGCCTTCAATTCGATCGGCCGGTTCGCGCAAGGCGGTATCCTGCGCGACCGCGTCATGCCGCGGCTGCGCGCGGCGAAACCGCAGGAGCTGCTGAATGCGGCCGGCGACGCCTTCGACCCCGCCGCGGTACTGCGCGTGGCCATGCGCAACGAGAAACCCGGCGGCCATGGCGATCGCGCCGGGGCGGTGGCCGCGATCGAGCTGGCCTGCTGGGACGTCAATGCCAAGCTGGCCGACGAACCGGCCTGCGCCACCATCGCGCGTCATTACGGCCGCAAACCGGCCGAGGCCGTGCCGGTCTATGCCGCGGGCGGCTATTATTATCCCGGCGATTCCGTGGGCCGGCTGGCCGACGAATTGCGCCGCTATCGCGACCAGGGCTTCACCGCCTACAAGATCAAGATCGGCGGCGCGCCGCTGGCCGAGGATATGGCGCGCATCGAAGCGGCGCTGAACGTCGCCGGAGCGGGCGACCGGCTGGCCGTCGATGCCAACGGCCGGTTTGACCTGACCACGGCGACCGCCTATGGCCGGGCCATGGCACCCTTCGGCCTGCGCTGGTACGAGGAGCCGGGCGATCCGCTGGATTACGGGCTGAACGCCCGGCTGATCGCGGCCGGCAGCGGCCCGGTGGCGACCGGCGAGAACCTGTTCTCGCTGCAGGATGCGCGCAACCTGCTGGCCTTCGGCGGCATGCGGCCCGGCATCGACATCTTCCAGATGGACCCCGGGCTGTCCTATGGCCTGGGCGAATATGTCTGCATGCTGGCGGCGATGGAGGCGGCCGGGTTCAGCCGTGCCCAGGCCCATCCCCATGGCGGGCATCTGATCAACCTGCATATCGCCGCCGGGCTGGGGCTGGGCGGTTGCGAAGCCTATCCCGGCGTGTTCCAGCCGTTCGGCGGGTACGGTCCCGCCTGTGTGCTGGGCGACGGCTTGGTCATGCCGTCGGACGCGCCGGGCTGGGGCCTGGAAGAAAAACCCGAACTGCGCGACGCGCTGGGGAGGCTTGCATGAAGATCGCGATCGTCGGTTGCGGGGCCATGGGGTCGGTCTATGCCGCCTTGCTGGCCGATGCCGGCAACGAGGTGCTGGCAATCGATCCCTGGGTCGACCATGTCGAGGCCATCAACGCCCGTGGCCTGCGCGTCGACGGGGCCAGCGGCGACCGCACCGTGCGGATCCGGGCCGCCACCACCGCGCCGCGCGCCGACATGGACCTGGTCATCGTCGCGGCCAAGGCCACCGGGATCGTCGCCGCCGCGGCCGAGGCGCGCGCGCTGACCGGCCCCGATACCGCCGTCCTGACCATCCAGAACGGTTTGGGCAGCGCCGACATCGTCGCCGAGGCGGTGGGGCCCGACCGCCTGGCCGTCGGCATCGCCGGCGGGTTCGGCGCGGCGATGCGCGGGCCCGGCCATGCCTTTCACAACGGCATGGAAGTGGTGCGGCTGGGCGCCCATGCCGGTCTGGCCCCATCCCGGATCGAGGCCATCGCCGCCCTGTGGCGGGCCGCCGGCTTCCGCGCCGAGGCAGTGGCCGACATCGCGGTCATGCAGTGGGACAAGCTGATCTGCAACGTCGCCTACAGCGCGCCCTGCGCCCTGAGCGGGCTGACCGTCGGCCAGGCGATGGACGACCCCGATATCGGCCCGGTCAGCCGCGCCGCCGCGACCGAGGCCTGGACCGTCGCCCGCGCCCGCGGCATCGCCGTCGGCATCGACGATCCGATCGCCCATGTCCGCGCCTTCGGCAGCCGCATCCCCAATGCCCGCCCCTCGCTGGCCCAGGACCTGGAACGCGGCCGGCGGGGCGAGATCGCGATGATCAACGGTGCCATCCCGCGCGAGGCGGCCAAGGCCGGCATCGATGCCCCTGTCAATGCGACGCTGTCGGCGCTGGTGCGCCGTCGCGAGGCGGACTTTACGAACTGACGGCGCGCCGCCCCGCACCGGCGGCATTCGACAGCCGGCGCGACATTTCGCGGGTCGACGGCACGCGGCGCTGTTGCAGGGCCGCGGCGGCCTCGTCGGCGGCCAGGTTCTCGATCACGGCCAGCAGGGTGCGGCGGGTCGCGGCGACATCGGCGGCGGCGACGCCGGCGATGGCCAGGCGGTTGACCTCCTCGGCCAACGGCACCAGGCGGTCGCGCAGCGACCGGCCCAGCGGCGTCAGGTGGATGAACACCTTGCGACGGTTTTCCGCGGTCCGGGCGCGGGTCACATAGCCCAGCTTCTCCATCGCCTTGATCGCCGCGAAGGTGGTCGGTTCCATCACCCCGGCCTGCTCGCTCAACTCGCGCTGGGTCAGGCCGTCCTGTTCCCACAGCACGCGCAGGAACGACCAGTGGCCGAAGGACACGCCATGTTCGGCCAGCCGGATCTGCAACGCGCGGACCAAAGCGCGGGTCGCATCCTTGACCAGATGGGCCAGGCGATCATCGGGCACCACCTCGCGCCAATGGCGCAGGATCGCCTGCGGGTCGCCGCCCTCGCTGCCGGATCGAACCACGCACCCTCCCGAACAACCGATCGACGTATATTAGATAACTAAGAATCCCGCGCAAGGCGACGTTGACGACTAATATCCTGTAGTCCTATTAATAGGATATGTCGTCACCGCGGAAGCTTCAGCCCGGTCCCATCGCGCTGTACGTGCAACTCGCCAGCATCATGCGGGCGCAGATCACCGGCGGTTTCTGGCCGGACGGGACCGAAATTCCGACGATCGAAGACCTGTGCGGGCGCTACGGCGTGGCGCGGGTCACCGTGCGCCAGGCGGTACAGATGCTGGCGGCCGAGGGGCTGGTGACCAGCCAGCGCGGCCGGCGCACCGCCGTCACCTACGATGCCAGCCAGCCCGGCGCCGCGCCGCTGTACCAGGTGATGGAACCCATGCTGGTGATGGCAGCAGACCACGTCATCACCATCCTGGACCGGACCGAGGTGGCGGAACTGCCGGAATCCGGCCGGTTCCTGGGGCAGGCGCGCGGCCCGTACATGCGGGTGCGCAAGATTCATGGCGAGGGCGGCGCACCCTATTGCACGATGGAGGTCCATATCGCGCTGGACCTTTATCGCCGCTTGCCGCCCAGGGCGGATGAACACGAGAAACTGGCGCGCCTGGTCCGCCTTCACGCCGATCCGCCGCTGGCCGACGGGCGCGAACGCCTGACCGTCGGTGCCGCCGATTACGATGAAGCGACGGCGCTGGCCTATCCGATGTCGGCTCCGGTGGCGCGGCTGGCCCGGGTGTTCTGCGACCGGGACGGGCGCATCATCTATTTCGGCAGATTTTCCTATCGTGGCGACCGCTTCGGGTCGGAACGCGACCTGTCGACCTATGTCAAACATGTCTGGTGAGGGGGGAGTAAAAACAACATGACCACCGACAGCGACGTCCTGGCCGAAATCCGCGGCCATGCCCTGTGGCTGACCATCAACCGCGAAACCCGGCGCAACGCGATCTCGGCCGCCGTGCTGGAGGGGCTGAGCACCGGGATCCGCGATGCCGCGGCCAACCCGGGCATCCGCGCCATCGTCCTGACCGGTGCCGGGCAGAAGGCATTCTGTGCCGGGGCCGACCTGACCGGCGGCACCGCGACCTTCGGCCGCGACCAGGCCGAGCCGACCACGGCCTTCGCCAACCTGTTCCGCCTGGCCAAGGCCACCAACCTGCCGATCGTGGCCCGCGTCAACGGCGTGTGCATGGCCGGCGGCATGGGCCTGCTGGCGATGTGCGACATGGCGGTGGCCGCCGACCACGCGATCTTCGGCCTGCCCGAGGTCAAGGTGGGCGTATTCCCTATGCAGGTGCTGTCGGTGCTGCAGGACCTGGTCGCCCCCCGCGTGCTGAACGAATTATGCATCACCGGCGAGCCGATCGACGCGGCCGAGGCGCGTGCGGTCGGCCTGGTCAACCATGTGGTCCCGGCCGCCGAGCTGGATGCCAAGGTCGACTGGCTGTTGTCGCGCATCACCGACAAGTCGCCGACCGCGATCCGCCGCGGCAAATATGCAATGCGGGCGGTGCGTTCGATGACCTTCGACCAGGCGATCGCCTTCACCGAGGGGCAGATCGCCCTGATGGCGATGACCGAGGACGCGCATGAGGGCGTTGCCGCCTTCAACGAGAAACGCAAGCCCGTCTGGACCGGCCGGTGAAAGAGGATACAGCGATGAGCGAGAAAATCGTCAGGATCGGCGGCGCCTCGGGCTTCTGGGGCGACAGCGCGGTCGCCGGGCCGCAACTGGTGCGGCGGGCCAAGGTCGATTACCTGGTCTATGACTATCTGGCCGAGGTCACGATGTCGCTGCTGGTGCGCGCCCGCGCCAAGGATGCGACGCTGGGTTATGCCACCGACTTCGTCGGCACGGCGATGAAGGCGATCCTGCGCGACATCGCAAAGCAGGGCATCAAGGTCGTGACCAATGCCGGCGGCGTCAACCCGCTGGCCTGCGGCGCCGCCCTGCGTGCGCTGTGCGCCGAGATGGGCGTCGACCTCAAGGTCGCCGTCGTCACCGGCGACGATGTCAGCCCGCTGATGCCCGACCTGCGCGACAAGGGCACGACCGAGATGTTTTCCGGCATCGCCCTGCCCGAAAAACTCGCCAGTGCCAACGCCTATCTCGGCGCCCTGCCGATTGCCGCCGCCCTGGGCCGGGGTGCCGACATCGTCATCACCGGGCGCTGCGTCGACAGCGCCCTGGCGCTGGGCCCGCTGATGCATGAATTCGGCTGGGCGACCGACGATTACGACCGCTTGGCCGCCGGCAGCCTGGTCGGCCATATCTTGGAATGCGGGGCACAAGGGTCGGGCGGGCTGCATACCGACTGGGAGGCGGTCGAACGCTGGGAGGACATCGGCTATCCCATCGCCGAATGCCGCGCCGATGGCAGTTTTGTCATCACCAAGCCGCCGGGCACCGGTGGGCTTGTCGTGCCGGCCGTGGTTGCCGAACAGATGCTGTACGAGGTCGGCGATCCCGCCAATTACATCCTGCCCGATGTGATCGCCGATTTCACCGCCGTGACGATCACCCAGGCCGGCCCGGAACGGGTCGAGGTCCGGGGCACGCGCGGCCGGGCACCGACCGCGACCTACAAGGTGTCGGCGACCTATATGGACGGCTGGCGGTGCTTCGGCATGCTGACCGTCATCGGCATCGATGCGGCCCGCAAGGCCGAACGCACGGCCGAGGCGATCCTGGCGCGCACCCGCGGCATCTTCCGCCACCTGAACCTGGGCGATTATCGCGCCACCGATATCGAGATCCTGGGGGCCGAGGCCGGCTACGGCCCGCACAGCCGGGCGCGGGCCGCCCGCGAAGTGGTGATGAAGCTGGGCGTCGAGCACGAGAACCCGACCGCACTGGGCATCTTCGCGCGCGAGATCGCGCCGGCCGGCACGTCCTGGTCGCCCGGCACGACCGGGGTGGCTGGCGGCCGGCCCAAACCCGTGCCGATCGTGCGGCTGTTCTCGTTCCTGCTGGACAAGACCGCCCTGCCCGCGCCAACGGTGCACATGGGCGACGTCGAAACCCCGGTCACCCTGCCCGCCCCGGGCCGGAGCCCGGCGCACGAAGCCCCGACGCCGGTCGTGGCCGAGGCAGCCACGGGTCCCACGGTGGAAGTCCCGCTGATCCGCCTGGCCTGGGCCCGGTCGGGCGACAAGGGCGACAGCGCCAATATCGGCATCATCGCCCGCGATCCCGCCTATCTGCCGCTGCTGCGCGCCGTGCTGACGCCCGAGGCGGTGGGCAGCTATTTCGCCCACCTGGTCAAAGGGCCGGTCGAACGCTTCGACGTGCCGGGCATTTCAGCGATGAATTTCCTGCTGCGCGAGGCGCTGGGCGGCGGCGGCATGGCGTCCTTGCGCAACGATCCGCTGGCCAAGGGTTTTGCCCAGATGGCGCTGGACATGCCGATCACGGTGCCGGCAGCCTGGGGGTTGGAAGCTTAACTGCAGAAAGGCGGCCGTCATCCCGGCCTTCGCCGGGATGACGATATGGGAAAATATTACTTCTTCTTCCCGTCCGCCTGGAACTGCTCCAGATAAGCCTGCAGATCCCGCAGTTTCTGGTCATCCTTGAGCCCGGCATAGACCATCTTGGTGCCGGGCACCGTACCCTTGGGGTCGCGGTTATAGGCGGCAAGCGTCGCCGCATCCCAGGTCAGGCCCGAGTTCTTCATCGCTTCGGAATAGTTGTAGCCGGCAACGCTTGCCGCCTTGCGGCCGACGACACCGTTCAGGGTCGGACCGATGCCGTTGCGGGCGGTTTCGCCGACCTGATGGCAGGCCTTGCAGGCCAGGAACACCTTCTCGCCGGCGGCCGCATCCTGCGCGCGCGCCGGTGCGGCACCCGCCGCGGCCAGAACCATGGCCGCGGCGAGCAGGTGGGCACGAAACGTCATGCCGACCCCAGCATCTTGAGGTCGAAGGGCAGCGAGCGCAGGCGCTTGCCGGTGGCGGCAAAGATCGCGTTGGCCACGGCCGGCGCGATCGGCGGCACGCCCGGTTCGCCGATGCCGGTCGGTGCCGCGGTCGACGGCACGATATGCACCTCGATCTTGGGCATGTCCGACATGCGCAGCGGTTCGTAGCCGTCGAAATTTGCCTGGTCGACGACGCCGTCGGTAAAGGTGATCTGGTTGCGCAGGGCATGGCCCAGGCCGTAACCGATACCACCCTCGACCTGGGCGCGGACGACGTCGGGGTTGACGGCGATGCCGCAATCGACGGCCGCCACCACCCGGTCGACCTTGACACCATTCTTGTCGACGGTGACGTCGGCGACCATGGCAACGAAGCTGGAGAAGCTTTCATGCACCGCGACGCCGCGGCCACGGCCGGCCGGCAGCTTGTCCTGGCCGGCCTTGGCGACAGCCAGTTCCAGCACCGCGCGATGGCGCGGATGGTCCTTCAGCAGGCCCAGGCGATAGGCGACCGGGTCCTTGCCCGCGGCATGGGCCAGTTCGTCGATCATCACCTCGACCGCCTGCGCGGTGTGGCTGTGCCCGACCGAACGCCACCACAAGGTCGATACCGGCGACGGCGCATTGTGCCAGTCGACCAGCACGTTGGGCACCGGATAGGGCATGTTCGACGCTCCCTCGACCGCGGAATGGTCCAGCCCGTTCTTGACCATCATCGGTTCCAACGCCGTACCGATGACGAAGGATTGCCCGACCAGGCGATGCGACCAGACCAGCGGGTTGCCGGCCTCGTCGATGCCAGCCCGGACCTTGTGGTAGAACATCGGGCGATAGCGGCCGCCCTTGATGTCGTCCTCGCGCGTCTGGACCAGATGCACCGGATATTTGGATCCGGTGGCCTTCAGGATCTGCGCCGCCTCGGCGATATAGTCGGCATTCGGCGTCGCCCGCCGACCGAACGACCCGCCGGCCCACAGCGTGTTGATCTTCACCTGCTCCATCTTCAGGCCGAGGATGGCGGCGGCCGTCGCATGCTCGACCGTCTGGAACTGCGATCCCGCGTGGATCTCGCAGGTGCCTGACGGCGTCATCTCGATGACGCAGTTCAGCGGCTCCATCGGCGCATGGGCCAGGTAGGGGAAGACGAACTCGGCCTCGACCACCTTGGCGGCCTTCTTCAAGGCAGCGTCGACATCGCCCTCCTTGGTCGCGACGATGCCGGGCTTTTCGGCCGCGGCCTTGTAATCGGCCAGCATCTGCGCGGTCGAGCGCATCTCGGCCTTGGCATCGTCCCAGGTGACGACCAGCGCCTCGCGGCCCCGCTGGGCCGCCCAGGTATTGTCGGCGACGACGGCCACCCCCTGCGGGATGGTGACGACGTCGACCACGCCCGGCACGGCACGCGCCGCCTTGTCGTCGACCGACTTGACGGTGCCGCCGAAGCGCGGCGGGCGCAGGACCAGCGCGGTCTTCATGCCCGGCCGGCGGATGTCCAGCGCATAGACCGCCTTGCCGTCCGTCTTGTCGTTGGAATCAAGCCGCGGCAGGCGCGTGCCGATCAGCGTGAAATCCTTGGGGTCCTTCAGCGTGACCTTGGCCGGTACCGGCATCGTGCCGGCCTTGGCCGCCAGCGCGCCGAAGGTCGCGGACTTGCCCGACTTATGCGACACGACCCCCTTGGCCACCGTGATCTCGGCCGCCGGCACGTTCCATTCGGCGGCCGCGGCGGCGACCAGCATGGCACGGGCCGCGGCGCCGGCCTGGCGCAGCTGCATCCAGGAATTGGCCGTCGAGGTCGACCCGCCGGTGCCCTGGATCGGGCCGAAGAACAGGTTGTTGTAGGCCTGCGGATCGGACGGGGCGAAAGCCGTGCGCATCTGGCCCCAGTCGGCGTCGATCTCCTCGGCGACGATGGTGGCCAGGCCCGTGGTGATGCCCTGGCCCATGTCCAGATGCTTGACCATCACGGTGACGGTGTTGTCGGCCGCGACCTTGACGAAGGCATTGGGCGCCGGCGGGTCGTTCGGCGTGGCGGCGAAGGTCTTGTTCGGCCCGATATGGGTCGCGACCATCAGGGCGCCGGTCGTGGCACCCGCGGCCTTCAGGAACGAACGGCGGCTGGGGGCGGCCTTGGTGGCGGTTTCGGTGTTTGCGCGGATCAGCATCTGCCTGCCCTCCCTCAGCCCAGCATCGTCGCGGCTTCGTGGATCGCGGCGCGGACCCGGACATAGGTCGCACATCGGCAGACATTGCCGTCCATCGCCGAATCGATGTCGGCGTCGGTCGGCTTGGGCGTCGTGGTCAACAGGCCGATGGCCGACATGATCTGGCCGGACTGGCAGTAGCCGCACTGGACGACGTCCAGTTTGCGCCACGCGGTCTGCACCGCCTGGGCGACCTTGCCGTCGACGCCTTCGATGGTGGTGATCTTCTGGCCGGCGACATCGCCCACCAGGGTCTGGCAGGACCGGGTCGGGTTGCCGTCGACCATCACGGTGCAGGCGCCGCACAGCGCCTGGCCGCAGCCGAACTTGGTGCCGGTCAGGTTCAGCACGTCGCGGACCGCCCACAGGAGCGGCATGTCGGGGGGCACGTCGAGGTCGTGATCGACGTTGTTGATCGACAGCTTGATCATGGGGATATGCCTCTGATCAGGGTTTATCGGGATCGGGAATTCTGCAAAGAGCGGGCTGTCGCGCCGGAGGGATCGGGAAATGTTCTGGCGGGCGTGAGGTCATGGCGGACGACCACGGCGAACCGCCCTCGGGCGACAGCAACGTCACGCAAGATAAAACAAAAAAATAAAACTGTCTAATGTTCTATTCGGCGGCCGCGGCTCGCCGTTGCGCCTTCAATCCATCCAGCAGCAGATCGAGGATACGGTCAAGCTCGGGCATACGCTCGCGCGCGCCCTCCTCGGCGACCAGCCGCGGGTGGTGGAAGGCCATCGTCGCGTTGAAGAACATGTCGACGGTCAGGTCGAGATCGACGTCCGGAAACAGCCCCGCGTCGACGCCCGCCGCGATCATCCCGGCGACCTGGGCGCGGATGACGCCCAGATGGCCGCAGACGGTCGGCGAGGTCCGCGCCGCTGCGATGTCGTAATTGGCGTACAGTTCGGGGTCGCGTGCGATCTTGACGGTCTTTACATGGTGCAGATGGCGAAACCAGTCGCGCAGACGCAGGTCCGGTGCGGCATTTCCCTCGGCGATGCGCCCCAGTTCGCTGTCGATGCAATCCAGCCAGCGGGCCGATACCGCATCCATCAGCGCCTCGCGGTCGGGGAAGACGCGATACAGCACGGAATGCGACACGTTGATCGCCCGGGCGACATCGACCAGCCGCGTCTTCTGCGGCCCGTGGCGGCGCAGGATTTCCTCGGCCGCCGTCACCGCGCGCTCGCGCAATTCCTCGTCGCTGTAAATCCGTCTGACCATGGCCGTCCAGAAACGCGCAGGCGGCCCGCCTGCTTCAATCACCGTTTCGTGAAGTGGACCACAAAACGCACCGCGGGGCCAGCGCGCGGGATGCCGCAGCCCCTCAGCCGACCTCGCGCTCGACCAGCGTCAGCACCCGATAGGCGCGGTCCAGCGCCCGCATGTCGCCGCCCCGGGTCAGGGTCTCGATCCGCTCGCGCATCACCTGGACCGCATGCGCGCCGTGACGTGCGATCATCTCCAGCGCGGCGGCGCTGGCCTCCTCGTCCGCAGGGGGGCCGCCGGCACTCACGACGCAGGCCCCTGGACGACGCGCGTCACGGTCAGCGCCCGGCGTTCGCCCGACGGCGCGGTCCAGTCGATCGACTGCCCCGCCTTCAGGCCGATCAACGCCGCGCCGATCGGGGTCATGACCGAGACATGGCCGCGCGCGGCATCCTCGGCCGAGGGATAGACCAGCGTGACGGTGCGCGTACGGCCGGTCTGGTCGTCGCGGAAGGTGACTTCCGATGCGATGCGCACGACATCGCCCGGCAGGGCCGGATCATCGACCACATCCGCCCGGCTCAATTCGCGCCGCAGATAGTCGCGCACGAAAGCGGGGCAGGCCGGATAACTTTCGACCAAAGCATCAAGCCGGTCGCTGTCGGAACGCGCCAGGACGATGGCTGGCAACGTGGTTTCGATATGCATGATTACCTCTGACGAACGAGGCGCCGCAGGGGCGGAGCCAACAGGCGGAAGGCGGATTGCGGGGCTGTCGGGCCTCGGGTAATCCGCCGCGCCTGATCAGCGCGCCATACCCGAGGCCGGCGTGCCTGCTCTAACTTGGCACGCCCGGCGCGATCGCATCAGCTTGCGCATGCATTTCGTCGTCATCGGGCGACCGTACCACGCAACCGCCCGCTGTCAATCACCCCTGATCCGGGGGGTGCCGGGTCACGCGCTGGGTCAGGAACACCGAAGCCAGCACCACGGCGCCGCCGGCGAGAATGAAGGGGTCGAACGGCTCGCCATAGAACACCGCCCCGATGACGGCGATGACCGGCAGCCGCAGGTAATCGAGCGGCAGCATGCGGGCCAGCGGCGCGGCCTTCAGCGCGGCGGCCAGGCACAGATGTGCCGATGTACCGCTGAGCCCCAGCAGCAGGATGACCGGCACGATCCCGGCCGGGATCGCGTGCCAGTCGGTCAGGGCCAGCACGAACCCCACCGGCGATTGCAGCACGGCCATCCAGAACAGCACGGCCAGCGCGCTGTCAGTGCGACCCAGCATGCGGGTGATCAGATAGGTCGCGGCATAGGCCAGCGCGGCCAGCAGCACGGCCATGACCGCCCAGGAAAAACCGGCCGTGCCGGGCCGCAGGATGATCAGGATGCCGACCAGCCCCAGCACCACGCCGATCTGCTGGGGCCGGTTCGGATATTCGCGCAACACCAGCGCCCCCAGCAGGACCGACCACAACGGCGCCGAGAATTCGACGGCGAACACCATCGCCAGCGGCAGCACGGTCAGGCCGTAGATCCAGGACAGCTGGCCGACGATATGGATGGCGTTGCGCGTGACCTGCAGGCGCAGGTTCCCGGTGCGCAGCAGGCGCAGACCCGCCGGGCCGCGCCACAGCAGGATGCCCGCCAGCAGAAACGGCAAGCCGACGATGCCGCGCAGGAACAGGATCTGGAAGATCGACAGCGTGCCGCTGAGGCCCCGCACGCTCAACGCCATGACGATGAAGCTGGCGACCGCGCCCAGCATCCACAGAACCGCAGGCATCCGGACAAGCCCCCCTGAGGGAATGGGACCGATGCTATACCCCGCTTGCGGGGCGAAGGCGAGCGTCAGGACCGGCCGGTCGCATAGGCCGCCGCCTCGTCCCTGAGCCAGTCCAGGAAGGCCGCGGTCGCGGGGTTGCGCCGCCGTCCCGTCGGCGTCACCACGAAATAGGCGCGGTCCTGGCGCAGCACGCGGTCGAACAGGACGACCAGGCGCCCGGTGCGCAACTCGCCCTCGATCAGGAACCGCGGCACCAGCGCGACGCCCAGCCCCGCGGCGGCCGCCTCGGCCGTCATCAGGAACTGGTCCAGCAGCGGGCCGCGATAGGGTGTCGCCATCTCGATGCCGCAGGCGGCAAACCAGTCGAGCCACAGATTGGGCCGCGTCGCCTGTTGCAGCAGGGCGGCGCGCGTCAGGTCGGCGGGTTCGACCAGCCCCTTGGCATCGCGATAGGCGGGGCTGGCCACCGCCACCATCTCCTCGTCCAGCAGATGATAGGCCCGCGCCGCCGGCCAGTTGCCGGTGCCGTAATGGATGGCGAGGTCGAAGGGTTCGCGTTCGAAATCGAAGGGTTCGAGCCGCGTGGTCAGGTTGACCGGCACGTCGGGCGCGATGTCGGCAAAGCGCTGAAGGCGCGGGATCAGCCAGCGTGTGGCAAAGGTCGGCAGGACCGCCAGGTTGACCACCGCCCCGCCGCCGGCCGCCAGCACCGCATGGGTCGACTGTTCCAGGCGGTCCAGCAGGTCGCGGACATCGGCCAGGTAGTTGCGTCCGGCATCGGTCAGGATCACCCGCCGCCGTTCACGTTCGAACAGCGCGACGCCAAGCGATTCCTCGAGCTGGCGTACCTGTTTCGACACTGCCCCCTGGGTCAGCGCCAGGTCGTCGGCGGCGCGGGTGAAGCTGCCGTGGCGGGCCGCGGCCTCGAAGGCGACAAGTTCGGTGACCGAGGGCATCAGGCGGCGGGACAGGGGCATCGCGGCTACTCCGGCAGGTATTCCATACGGTCGCGATGATGGGAAGATTCGTCGTTGCAGCAAAGGCCCGCATCGCCGCGATCATCCGCGCCGCCAGTTTCCACCATCAAAAGGATCGCCCCGCCATGGCCAGCCCTGCCGCCTACGATTGGACCGACCCCTTCGGCCTGGACAGCCAGTTGACCGAGGACGAGCGCCTGGTGCGCGACGCCGCCCGCGCCTTTGCCAACGACCGGCTGCTGCCCGGCATCACCGACGCCTACATGCAGGAACGTTTCGACCGCGAGCTGATGCGCGAGATGGGCGCGCTGGGCCTGCTGGGATCGACCCTGCCGGCGGAATATGGCGGGGCGGGTCTGGGGTATGTCGCCTACGGCCTGGCGGCGCGCGAGGTCGAACGGATCGACAGCGGCTACCGGTCGGCGATGTCGGTGCAGTCGTCGCTGGTCATGCACCCGATATACGCCTATGGCGACGAGGCGCAGCGGCGCAAATACCTGCCGAAACTGGCCAGCGGCGAATGGGTCGGGTGTTTTGGCCTGACCGAGCCGGATTCAGGCTCGGATCCCGGGTCGATGCGCACCCGTGCCGCCAAGGTGCCCGGCGGTTATGCCCTGCGCGGCAGCAAGATGTGGATCACCAACAGCCCGATCGCCGACCTGGCCGTGGTCTGGGCCAGGTCGGATGCGCATGACGGCGCGATCCGCGGTTTCATCGTCGAACGTGGACTGGCGGGGTTCTCGACGCCGAAGATCGACAACAAGCTGTCCCTGCGCGCCTCGATCACCGGCGAGATCGTCCTCGATGACGTCGTGGTGCCGGAAGAAAACCTGCTGCCCAATGTCGGCGGCCTCAAAGGGCCGTTCGGCTGCCTGAATCGCGCACGCTACGGCATTGCCTGGGGCGCGATGGGCGCGGCCGAATTCTGTTTCGAGGCGGCGCGCAGCTATACCCTGGACCGCAAGCAGTTCGGCCGGCCGCTGGCCGCCAACCAGCTGGTCCAGAAGAAACTGGCGGACATGCAGACCGAGATCGCCCTGGGCCTGCAGGGCGCGCTGGCCGTCGGCCGGCTGTTCGATGCCGGCACGCTGGCGCCCGAGACCATCTCGATCATCAAGCGCAACAATTGCGGCAAGGCGCTGGACATCGCCCGCACCGCCCGCGACATGCACGGCGGCAACGGTATTTCCGCCGCCTTCCACGTCATGCGCCATGCCGCCAACCTGGAAACCGTCAACACCTACGAAGGCACCCACGACATCCACGCCCTGATCCTGGGCCGGGCAATCACCGGCATCCAGGCGTTCTCGTAACGCCGACGAATAGGGATTGCCTTCAGGCCAGAATCGCCGAACATCATTCCGCGCAGCGATATGAAAGAGGCGACCTGGTGCTGGACCCGTTCGACCGAAAAATCCTGGGCGTACTGGCGGCCGACGCCGCGATCAGCTACGCCCGGCTGGGCGAGAAGGTCGGGCTGTCGGCCCCGGCGGTGCACGAACGGGTCAAGCGCCTGCGCAAGACCGGCGTGATCACCGCGACCTGCGCCCGGCTGGACGGCGAGGCGGTAGGCAAACCCCTGCTGGCCTTTGTCCATGTCGACACCACGGGGTGGAGCAAGGGGCCGCGCATGATGAAGCTGGCGGCGTTTCCCGAGATCGAGGAAATGCATTCGGTATCGGGGGACACCTGCATGATCCTGAAGGTGCGCAGCCGCAATGCTCGGGAACTGGAGGCGGTGCTGGCCCAGATCTACGCCGTACCCGGCGTCGTCGCGACCCGCAGTTACGTGGTGCTTTCGACCTTCCTGGAGCGCCCGGTCCAGGCCGAGATCACCGAGGTCTGGCCGCCTTTGCCCCCGCCGCGCGATTGAATCCCGTCTCGCGCCCAGGTAGAGATGGGCGATGACCGTCAAGCAAGCCGCCAATGTCCTGGACCTGCTGGAAATGTTTGCGCGGCGCAAGCGGCCCGCGACATTGACGGAAGTGGCCGAGGAACTGTCCTGGCCCCGGTCGTCGACCTTCAACCTGCTGGGCACGCTGGTGGAGCGCGGCTTCCTGTACGAACCCAAGGCCCGCGGCGGTTATTACCCGACGCCGCGCTGGCTGACGCTCGCCCAGGACATCGCCGAGGCCGAGCCCCTGCCCCGCCAGGTCCACGACCTGGTCAAGGCCCTGGCCGCCGCGACCGGCGAAACCGTGGGGGTCTGCGCCCAGGCCGGCATCTCGGCCGTGTTTCTCGACGCTGTCGAATCGGAGCATGCGATCCGTTATGCCGCCCGGGTCGGCAAACGCATGCCGATCCATGCCACCGCCAACGGCCGCGCCATCCTGTCGCAACTGCCGGGGCCGGAGCGCGCCTCGATCCTGAAACGCTGCGACTATGTCGCCCACCAGCCGTCGACGCCGCTGTCGCCGGCGGCGGTCGAAGCCGAAATCGCGGCCTCGCTCGACCGCGGCTGGTTCCAGAGCCTGACGGAATTCACCCCTGACGTCGTCGGCGTCGCCATCCCCCTGCCGGTCGGCGATCGCCGCCTGGCCCTCGTCGTCGCCGGCCCGGCCGCGCGGCTGCACGAGAAGATCCCGGCCACCGCCGTGATCATGCGCGACATGGTCGGCCGCTACCTGGCTTAAGGCCAGCCGCCTTCGGCGATGCCCAGACTTGCTAGGGCGTTCACCTGACGCGGACCACGAAGGGATGGACGCTGCCTGCCACCGGGTCATAGCGGTTGCGGGCAACGTGGTTGAGATGCCGGCCGTACAGGTGCAGCGACACCGCCGGCCGGTCGGTCAGGTTGGTGACGCTGTGAATGTCTTCCGCACCGACGGTAACCAGGTCGCCGGGGCCGATGATGTAATCGCCGGCGCGTTCGATGCCGCCGGCGGTTCGGCGCCAGGCGGTGTTGGTTTCTTCGCCCATCATGCCGCAGACCACGCCCCAGGTGCCATGGTCATGGGGCGGCGCGCCGCGGCCCGGCGCCCAGGAGACGATGAACAGCGCCAGGTCGTGGTTGTCGTCCTCGAACACCAGATGCGACCCGAACCCCTGTTCGGCATCGATCTCGCGATGTGCCGATGTCACCCAGGCATGGTCCAAGGCGGCGCGACGCAGCGACCGGCCGAGGCCGGCGAGATCGCCGCCGGCACACAGGGCCCGGGCTTCGGTCCGCAGCCGGGCGATCACGGGATGATGTGCGGTTCTGTCCATGCGGCGATGATACGCCGGCAAACCGGGCGGCGTCCGGCGCGGCGATCACCAAAACCCACTCTTGACGAACGATCAAAAAATTCACCACAGTGAATTATTAGATCAAGGGAGAGAAACAAGGATGGGCGGTCCCCTGGCCGGCATACGCATCGTCGACCTGACCACGGTGCTGATGGGCCCCTATGCCACCCAGATCCTCGGCGATTTCGGTGCCGACGTGATCAAGGTCGAATCACCCGACGGCGACCTGGTGCGCGGCATCGGTCCGGCGCGGCATCCCGACATGGGGCCGATGTTCCTGAACACCAACCGCTCGAAGCGATCGGTCGTGCTGGACCTGAAGCAGGCGGCGGGGCGCCAGGCCCTGCTGCGCCTGGCGCGGGACGCCGACGTGCTGGTCTACAACGTCCGCCCCCAGGCGATGGCGCGGCTTGGCCTGGCCTATGACGACGTGGCCGCGATCAATCCGCGCATCGTCTATGCCGGGCTGTTCGGATTCGGCCAGGACGGTCCCTATGCCGCCCATCCGGCCTATGACGACCTGATCCAGGGTGCGGTCGGGCTGCCCGCCCTGCTGGGCCGGGTCGGCGGCGATGAACCGCGTTACCTGCCGACCAACATGGCCGACCGCACCGTCGGGCTTTATGCCGTCGGCGCCATCCTGGCCGCGCTGATGCACCGCGAGCGCGGCGGCGGCGGCCAGCGCCTGGACATCCCGATGTTCGAGACCATGGCCCAGTTCGTGCTGGGCGATCATTTCGGCGGCCGCACGTACGAGCCGCCGGCGGGCGAGACCGGGTATCCCCGCCTGCTGGCCGCGGCGCGGCGGCCGTTCGCCACCGCCGACGGCCATATCTGCGCGCTGATCTACACCGACCGGCACTGGCGCAGCTTCCTGACCGCGCTGGGCCGGCCCGAAGCGTTCGACCAGGATCCGCGGCTGGCATCGCTGGGCGTGCGCACCCGCCACATCAACGACCTGTATGGCGAACTGGCCGCGATCCTGGCGACGCGGACCACGGCCGAATGGACCGGGCTGTTCCGCGAGATCGACATCCCCTGCACGCCGATGCACGACCTGGACGGCCTGATCGACGATCCGCATCTGGCGGCGACCGGCTTCTTCCCCATCGTCGACCACCCGACCGAAGGGCCGATCCGGTCGATGCGGGTGCCGTCGCAATGGTCGGCGACACCACCCCGGCCCGATCGCCTGGCCCCAAGGCTGGGCCAACATTCGCACGAGATCCTGCGCGAAGCCGGCTACACTGACGACGAGATCGACGCCATGACCGCCGCCCGCGTCACCGCCGGGCCGGCACCGCGATAAGAAGAAAGGCATAGGGGATGGATTTCGCGTTGAGCCCGGAACAGGAAGCGATCCGCGAGGCGGTGGCCGGCATCTGTCGCGGTTTCGGCGACGATTACTGGTCGATGCGTGACCGCGAGGGCGGCTTCCCCGAGGATTTCTTTCAGGCGATGGCGTCCCAGGGATGGCTGGGCATCTGCATCCCCGAGGAATATGGCGGGGCGGGCCTGGGCGTCACCGAGGCCGCGATCATGATGCGCACGATCGCCGAGGCCGGCGGCGGCATGCAGGCGGCATCGGCCGTGCATATCAACATCTTCGGCCTGAACCCCGTCGTCGTCTTCGGCACCGAGGACCAGAAGCGCCGCGCCCTGCCGCCGCTGGTCGCGGGCAGGCAGAAAGCGTGTTTTGCGGTGACCGAGCCGAATACCGGCCTGAACACCACGCAGTTGAAGACGCGGGCCGAGCGGCGCGGCGATCATTACGTGCTGAACGGGGCCAAGGTCTGGATCTCGACCGCCCAGGTCGCCGACAAGATGCTGATCCTGGCCCGCACCACCCCGCTGGACAAGGTACGCAAGCCGACCGAGGGCCTCAGCCTGTTCTACACCGACCTCGACCGCCGCCATGTCGAGGTGCGTGAGATCGAGAAGATGGGCCGCAAGGCCGTCGATTCCAACCAGGTGTTCATCGACGGCCTGCGCGTCCCCGTCGAGGATCGCATCGGCGAGGAAGGCCGCGGTTTCGAATACATCCTGCACGGCATGAACCCCGAACGCGTCCTGATCGCGGCCGAGGCCGTCGGGCTGGGTCATCTGGCCCTGGCCCGCGCGACCAACTACGCGAAGGAGCGTGTGGTGTTCAACCGCCCGATCGGCCAGAACCAGGGGGTGCAGCACCCGCTGGCCGAATGCTGGATGGAACTGGAAGCCGCCTGGCTGATGGCGCTGCAGGCCGCCTGGCAATATGACCGCGGCCTGAATTGCGGTGCCGCCGCCAACAGCGCCAAGTACCTGGCCGGCGAGGCCGGGTTCAAGGCCTGCCAGACCGCGGTGATGACCCATGGCGGTTTCGGTTATGCCAAGGAGTATCACGTCGAACGTTTCCTGCGCGAAGTCATGGTGCCCCGCATCGCCCCGATCAGCCCGCAGCTGATCCTGTGCTTCATCGCCGAAAAGGTCCTGGGCCTGCCCAAGTCCTATTGATGATCGACCTGTCCCCGTTCATCCGGCCGGGCGATCGCATCGTCTGCGGCCAGGGCACGGCCGAGGCGCTGACCCTGACCCGTGCCCTGGCGGCCCAGGCCGCCACGCTTGGGCCCCTGTCGCTGTTCGTCGGGCCGCTTTACGCCGACACCTTCGCCGATTGCGCCGGTATCGATTTCGTCAGCTATGGCGCCATCGGCAAGGCGGCGGCGCTGGCCCGCGCCGGCCGCCTCGACATCCTGCCGATGCCCTATTCCCGGCTTGGTCCGGGCTTTGCCGACGGCCGGCTGGCCGCCGACGTCGTGCTGATCCAGCTGAGCCCCGCCCCGCCGGGCCGGCGGCCGTCCACCGGCCTGGCCCGCGACTATCTGTGGGAGGCGGCGTCGCCCGCCCGCGTGGTGATCGCCGAAATCAACCCGCAAGTGCCCTGGACGCCATCGACCGAACTGCCCGCCGATTTCCGTATCGACGTGACGGTCGACGCGGAATACCCGCCGCTGGAACTGCCGCCGGCCCGTATCGGCGATGTCGAGCGGCGCATCGGCGCCCATGCGGCCGAACTGATCCCCGATCGCGCCTGCCTGCAGATCGGCGTCGGCACGATTCCCGATGCGGTGCTGGCAGCCCTGTGCGGCCATCGCGACCTGGGCATCCATTCCGGCCTGATCGGCGATGCCGTGCTGGACCTGATCGAGGCCGGCGCGGTGACAAACGCAGCCAAGGCCGTCGATGCCGGCATTACGGTTTCGGGCCTGCTGTTCGGCACGCGGCGACTGTACGATTTTGCCCATGGCAATCCGAACCTTGCCCTGCGCCCGGGCAGCCATACCCACGGCGCCGCCGTACTGGCAAAGATCGAACGGTTCGTCGCGATCAATTCGGCGATCGAGGTCGATCTGACCGGCCAGGTCAATGCCGAGACGGTCGACGGCCGCGCCGTCGGCGCGATCGGCGGCCAGCCCGATTTCGTGCGCGGCGCCAATGCATCCGCCGGCGGCCGCGCGCTGATCGCCCTGCCGGCCACGGCGGCCAAGGGGCGGATCAGCCGCATCGTGCCGCGGCTGAACGATGCCGTCGTCACCACGCCGCGTTGCGACGTCGATGCCGTGATCACCGAATGGGGTGTCGCCGAGCTGCGCGGCCGGACGCTGGCCGAACGCAGGCGGCGGATGATTGCGATCGCCGCGCCCGAGTTCCGCGAAGACCTGGCCCGCGCCGCGGCCGTCAACCCTTGAGCGTCGCGGTCCCGTCCATCACCGTCAGGCCGTCGCCATCCAGCGCCACCAGCCTGATCCCGTCGGCATGGCGCTGGCCGGCCAGGGTCAGCACCGTGCCGCAGAACGCGGGGCGGCGCGCCCGCACCGAGACGGCTGCGATCGCCTCGGCCCCGACCGCGGCGGCACAGGTATCCAGCAGCAGCGCGGCGGTCAGCGTGCCGTGTACCAGCAGGCCCGGATAACCTTCGGCCTGTGTCGCATAGGCCATGTCGTAATGGATGCGATGCGGGTTGAAGGTCAGGCTGGAGAACCGCAGCAGCATGGTGCCCGATGTCTCGACCCTGCGGCGGAAGGCCCAGGGGCCTTCGTCGGTCGGTACGCCGCCGATGTCCAGCGGCACCGGATCGCGGCAGACGAAACGCTGCACCTCGTGCAGCCGCACCTCACCGCCGACTCGATAGTCGTAATCGATGCCGAGGAAGGCCAGGCGACCGGCCCGGCCGGCCTTTTCCGTCAACGACGACACCACAGCCGTCCGTTCGACCGCATCGCCGACCCGCAGGGGGGCGGTGAAATCGAGATCGCCGCCGGCCCACATGCGCGCGGCCAGCGGCACCGGCGGGATGATGCCGCCCTGCGCGGGCAGGCCGTCGGGTCCCAGATCCTCGGCCGCTGCGGCCTCGGGCGCCAGGCACCAATGCAGGCCCAGCGGGGCGACGGCGCCATGCTTCATCCCCTGGGGCCGATGTCCCAGCGTGACCAGGTAACGATCGACCAGCGCCTGGGTCACCACGTCACTCACGACATGGTGCTGCGCCTGCCAGGCACGCAGGGTTTCGGGGCTTACGAGATCCATTTTTCGACCTCGTGCCGCAGGATCTTGCCGGTGGTCGAGCGCGGGAAATCTTCAAACGCCACGACACGCAGGTCGCGCGGCCGCTTGTAGCCGGCAAGCCTGGCCCGGCACAGCGCGTCGATATCGGCCATCCCGATCGCCTCGCCGCGGGTCGAGACCACGGCCACCGGCACCTCGCCCCATTTGTCGTCGCGCCGGCGCACCACCACGGCGTCGGAGATGCGCGGGTCGGACAACAGCACCCGTTCGATCTCGGCCGGGTAGATATTCTCGCCACCCGACTTGATCATGTACTTGGCACGATCGACGAAATCGAAGCTGCCGTCCGGGTTGCGGCGGAACAGGTCGCCCATGCGAAACCAGCCGTTCTGGAAATCGCGGGCGTTGGTTTCGGGCGCGTTCCAGTAGCCCGAGAACACCGTCGGCCCGCTGATCGCGACTTCGCCGGGTTCACCGTCCGGGACCTCGTGGCCATCGGGGTCGACGATGCGGACCTCGCACAACGTGCTTTGCCGTTTGGACAGGGCATCGGGCACCACGCCCGGCGGGAACAGGCAGCGCGAGGCCGGCGGCAGGCCGGTTTCCGTAGACCCGAAACTGTTCAGATAGGGCGCCTGCAGCAGCGTGGTGAATTCGGCGATCAGCTGGCGCGGCACCAGGTCGGCCATGGCGCCCGCCGCCTTGATGCCGCGCGGCGTGATGCCCTCGGCCCGGATCAGATCGACGACCGGTTCGATCGAGCCGGGCATCAGCAGCAGCCAGCCGAGTTTGTGGCGCGCGATGGCATCGACGATGCGCCGGGCGTTGAAACCGTCGACGACGATGACCGGCGCCCCCGACATCAACGCCCCCAATAGCTGGTCGGCCGAACCCATGTGGAACATCGGCGCCCAGGCGACGAAGGCGTCGTCCTCGGTCACGCGCATGTCCATGCGCAGCACCGTCATCCGCGCGATTTCGGCGCGATGGCTGATCAGCGCGCCCTTGGGCATGCCGGTCGTGCCCGAGGTGTAGATGATCAGCAGGCCGTCTTCGGGATCGACGTCGACGGCACCGGCCAGCGCCGGCGAGGCCGCGACCAGATCATGGTAACCGTCGTCCAGTTCCAGCCGGGCGATACCGCCGCAGCCGGCCGCGGCCAGCAGCGGCGCGTGGGTCTTCGAGACGACCACCAGTTTCGGTGTGACCAGCGTGATGCAATGGCGCAGTTCGTCGGCCGACAGCCGCCAGTTCTGGCAGGCGACGATCGCCCCGATCGCGGCCGCGGCCAGCATGCATTCGATATATTCGGGCCGGTTTTCCGACAGCAGCGCGATGCGGTCGCCACGGCCGACGCCCATGCCCCGCAAGGCGGCGGCCAGGCGCCGCACGCGGCCGTCCAGCTCGGCATAGGTGACGCGGGTTTCGCCATATTCGATGGCCAGCCGATCGGGTGCCTGGCGCCGCTGTTCGGCGAAGGCGCGATAGACGGTCAGGCGGCCGGCCGCGACGATGGTGTCCATGTTCCCTGCCCCCTTTTTCTCAATCGAAACGCGGCTGGCGCTTCTCGACGAAGGCCTGCATCCCCTCGGACCATTCCGGCGTCGCGGCCAGCACCGTCACCGATTCCAGCCCCAGGTCGCGCGCGGTGCGGGCATCGAGGGTTTCGCTGAGCAGGACGTTCGCCTTGGCCTGGGCCATCGCCAGCCGCCCGCCGCGGGCCAGATCGGCGGCCAGCGCCAATGTGCGGTCCATCAGCGCATCGGGTTCGACGACGGCATAGGCCAGGCCGAGGTTTTCGGCCTCGTCGGCCAGGACATGGCGGCCCAGCAGGATCAGTTCCAGCGCCTTGCCGCGCCCGACGAACCGATGCAGCTTCTGTACGCCGCCTGCGGCGGGAAAAGCACCCACCCGCACCTCGGTCAACCCCAGTCGCGCTGTCGTCGCCAGGATGCGGAAATCGCAATGCAGGGCCAGTTCGAAGCCGCCGCCCAGGGCAAAGCCATTGATCGCCGCGATCACAGGAAACGGCGCGGCCTCCAGCCGGTCGAAGGCGCGGGTGATCGGCACCAGGTAACGGTCGCGGATCGCCAGCGCGGAATCGAGCGGCGATGCCTGGTCGGTGAAATAGGTCAGATGCGCGCCGGCGCAGAATGCCCGCCCCTGCCCCGTCAGGATCAGGGCGCGCGCCCGGCCCTCGGTCGCGGCGGTGATGGCGCGGTCCAGGTCGGCGACGAATTCCAGGCTCAACGTATTCATCTCGGGCGCTCGCGTGAACGTCGCGCGCGCCACGCCCGCCGCGGGCCAGTCGAAGGTCATGGCACTGCCGGTGAATCCCTCGCCCATTGCCGCATTTCCTCCCTCGTTAATGAATTATCCTCACTATAGATCGTCGCAATTAGCCGTCAATCATTCCTGGATCGACGATCGACGCCGGCATATAAATGAAACAAGTTCATTATGGGAGGAATGCGGCATGGCGGGCTGGTCCATCGACGATCTGCGGCTGCCGGTGATCATGGCGCCGATGTTCCTGGTCAGCGGCCCGGAACTGGTCGTGGCCGGTTGTCGTGCCGGCGTGCTGGGCACGTTTCCGGCGCTGAACCAGCGCACGTCGGACGGTTACGACGCCTGGCTGGGCCAGATCGCCGACGGGCTGGGCGACCAGCCTGCCCCGTTCGGTGTCAACCTGGTGGTCCATCGCGACAACGCCAGGCTGAAGGCCGACCTGGCCGTGACCTTGCGCCACCAGGTGCCGCTGGTGATCACCTCGCTGGGCGTCGATCCCGAATTGATCGCCGCGGTGCAATCCTATGGCGGCCGGGTCTTCCATGACGTCACCACCGCCCGCCATGCCGAGAAGGCGATCGGCGCCGGGGTCGACGGGCTGATCGCGGTCTGCGCCGGCGCCGGCGGCCATGCCGGCACGCTCAGCCCCTTTGCCCTGGTGCCGGAAATCCGCCGGATCTTTGCCGGCACCATCGTGCTGGGCGGTGCGATCTCGACGGGCCGGCAGGTGGCGGCGGCGCGGCTGATCGGCGCCGATGCCGCCTATGTCGGCACGCGTTTCATCGCCACCCGCGAAAGCCTGGCCAACGATGCCTACAAGCAGATGCTGGTCGATGCCGGCAGCGCCGACATCGTCTATACCCAGGCCGTCAGCGGCATGCCCGCGAACTTCCTGAAGCCGAGCCTCCTGGCCGCGGGGCTGGACCCCCAGGGCAAACGCGGCGAGATCGACATCGGCGCCGGCGACGCCAAGGCGTGGCGGGACGTCTGGTCGGCCGGCCAGGGCGTCGGCAGCATCGCCGACATCCCCTCAACCGCCGATCTGGTCGACCGCCTGGCGCAGGACTATGTCGCAGCGCGTCTAACCTGACAGGCGCCCGGCCAGTTTTTCCAACCGGTCGATAGCGGCGGCAAGCCCGGCAGGGCCGGCCGCCGTCGCCTGGGGCACCACCAGCCCGCGATGGATCATGTCGGTGATGAGGTCGGCCACCCCGTCGACCGAGAATTCGGCATCGCCGCGCAGGTACCCCCAGGTGTGGTGTTCGATGCAGCCATAGATCATGTCGCGCACCAGGCTCAGCGGCACGTCGGCGCGGTATTCGCCCGACTGCACGGCTTCCTGGATGGTTTCCAGCGTGCGGCGGGCATAGGCCCGGTTCAGCTGGAACAGGGCACTGGCACGATAGTCCTCGGCCGCGCGCAGTTCGACCAGCACCAGGCGGCAGAAGACCGGGTCGCGCCAGATCACCGTCAGGTGGCTGCGGATCAGGTAATGCAGCCGGTCGCGCGTGCCCTGGACCGCACGCAGCTGGCGGTCGTCATCCTCGATCATGCCGACATACCAGTCCTCCAGGACTTTCAGCAGCAGATCGTGCTTGTTCTCGAAATAGCGATACAGCGTGCCCTCGCCGACGCCGGCGCGCAGGGCGATCTCGGCGATCGAGGCATTGCCGTAACCCTTTTCGCGGAATACCGCGCGGGCCGAGGTCATCAGTTCGGCGATGCGGGTTTCGCGCGGCAGGCGCGAAACGGGACGGTGGCCGGCGCTGCGCGCCATCTGCGGGATCGGCCCCGCCGGCGGCAATGCCGGCAGGGCCTGGTCCTTCAACCGATCAATATTCCTTGTAATCGGTCAGCGTCTTGAACGTCTGGTCGGCCAGGTTGATCTGGTAGACCTTGATCGCGGTACCGCCCAGCTGGCGTTCGTTGTCGAACGAGACCGGCGCGGTCAGCCCCTCGGTATCGAAGTTCTTGATCTTGCGCAGGTTGTCGACCGTGCAGGCCCGCGTCAGGTCCTTGCCGCAGGCTTCCATCGCCTTGGCCAGCACCTTGAGGCCGGCATAGGTGATGAAGGTATAGCGATTGACCGCGGCGACGTCGGCATCGGTCATGTAGGGCTTGGCCTTGGCCATGAACTTGACCGCGGCCGGATCCGACATCGACGAGATGTAGTCGCCGATCAGATAGGAGTAGCCGGCCGGCACCAGCAGCTTGGCCGAAGGCGGCATGATTTCCGACCACACGTCGGCGACCTGCAGGTCCATGCCGAGCTTGCGGGTTTCCTTGAGCACGTTGGCGGCCTGGGCGATGATCGCGCCGTTGGCCAGGACCTGGACGCCGGCGGCCTTCATCTGCACCGCCTCGGCCGCGAAGTCGGCCTGACCCTTCTTGTAGCGCAGGCGGATGCCGTCCTTCAGGCCGAATTCCTTGATCGCGCGGGCATAACCGTTCTCGACCGCCACGCCGAAATCGTCATCCTGGCGGATCAGGCCGTAGACCGCGCCCTTGGGCGCCAGGTTCTCGTGGATGTATTTCAGCTGGGCGTAGAACGACGCCTCGTAGGATGCGCCGATGGTGAAGACCGACGGACGGACCGGGGTGTAGACCAGTTCGTTCGGCGCGGTCGTGACCACGGTCGGCAGGTTGGCCTTGGTGATCAGGGGCATCATCGCCAGGACGTTGGCGGTGCCCGACGTGCCGTTCAGCGCGAAGATATCGTCGACTTCCAGAAGCTTCTTCAGCGCCTGGAACGACCGCGAGGGGACATAACCGTCATCCTCGGTCTTGATCACGATCTTGCGGCCGTTGATGCCGCCGGCGGCGTTGATCTCGGCCGCCGCGACCTTCGAGCCGACCGCCACGGCCTGGCCGATGAAGGATGCCGGGCCGGTCATGATGTTGACGTCGCCGATGCGGATCTCGGTGTCGGTGACGCCGGGTTCGGCAGCCGCCATGCCCGGCAGGACGAGGGCCGCGCCCAGGGCCAGCAGGGTCATTCTCAGGGTCTGTTTCATTCGTTCCCTCCCAGGGGTCTTATTGCGGCAACGCAGGACTGCGCGGCCGGTCAGTAGGCCAGTGGCCAGTTGGCGAAGTACTTCCGGACGTCCCGCCACAGGCCGATCAGCCCGTCCGGTTTGAAACGCAGGAACACGACGATGACGATGCCGTAGGCGATGCCACGGATTTCGTAGACGTATTTGGTATAGGCCGACGAACCCGGATCGACGAACAGGCCCAGGCTGATGCGGATCGCCTCGGGCAGCAGGGTCAGGAAGACCGCCCCCATGATGGTGCCGGCGATCGAGCCGAAGCCGCCCAGGATGATGATCGCCAGCGCCTCGATCGACAGAAGAAACCCGAAGACGTCGATGTTGATGAACCGGATCTGCAGCGACATCAGCCCGCCGGCGATGCCGACGAAGAACGACGACACGGCAAAGGCCAGCAGCTTGTAGCGCACCAGGTCGATGCCCATGACGCGGGCGGCGATATCGTGGTCGCGGATGGCGAGCCAAGCCCGGCCGATGCGGCTGCGCAGGATGTTGAGCGACGCGAGCGTCACCAGCACGGTCACGCCCAGCACGAAGTAATAGAGGCCCCGGTCGGTCGACAGGTCCAGGCCGAAGACCTTGGTATCGTTCAGGAAGATGCCGTTGGGGCCGTGGGTGATCGGTTCGGCGTACAGGATCACGTAATTGACGATGAACGAGAAGGCCAGCGTGGTGATGGCGAGGTACAGCCCCTTCAGCCGCAGCGACGGGATGCCGACCAGCAGGCTGATCGCCCCGGCGACGATCCCGGCCGCCGGCAGCGAGGCCCAGACCGGCCAGCCGTAATCGGTCGCCAGCAGCGCATTGGCATAGGCGCCGATCGCCAGGAACCCCGACTGGCCGATCGAGATCAGCCCGGTGGTGCCGGTCAGCAGGTTCAGGCCGATGGCGCCGACGATCGCGATCAGGATGCTGATCGCCAGCGACAGGGTGTAGTTGCCGACCAGGAAAGGCAGGATGACGACAAAGACGCCGAGTGCGGCGACCCAGGACCAGACGACGTTGGAATCGCTCAGCGCGATCAGCTCGCCGTAGGTTTCCTTGTAATGCCCGGTGCGCATGGTTCAGACCCTCTCGATCTCGCGGGCGCCGAACAGGCCGTACGGGCGCAGCATCAGGATGACGACGATGACGACGAAACCGGCGATCTCGCGCAGGCCCTGGCCCAGATAACCTTGCGCCAGGTTCTCGATCAGCCCGACGATCAGCCCGCCCAGCGCCGCACCCAGCACCGAATCGAGCCCGCCCAGGATGACCGCGGGGAACGACCGCAGGCCTTCGAACCAGATGGTCGGGCCCAGCTTGAACATCGAGGCGAACAGGATGCCGGCCAGCGCCGCGACGGCGGCGGCAAAGGCCCAGGCGATCATGTGGATGCGCGATACCTCGATCCCCATCAGCATTGCCGCGCCTTCGTTCGCCGCGACCGCCCGCATGGCGATGCCAAGCCGGGTGAAGCGGAAGAACGCCCAGGCGGCCGCGGTCAGCACGGCCAGCGTGCCCAGGCCGTACAGCTGCACCTGGTAGAACGGCACCGGGCCGATATGCACGACCTCGGACGACAGGCCGGTGGGGAATTCATGCGGGTCCGGCCCCCAGATCATGATGGTGACGCCGCGCAGGATGACCGCCAGGCCGATGGTGACCATGACGATGGAAAACAAGGGTTCGCCCAGCATCGGCCGGATGAACACCCGTTCCAGCACGATGCCGATCACCATGGCGATCGGGATCGTGATGATCATCAGCGGGATCAGCGACAAGGACAGGCTGGTCGCGATGCTGAAGGCGATATAGGCGGTCAGCATCAGCAATTCGCCCTGGGCGAAATTCACGATGCCGGTCGCCTTGTAGATGATGGCGAAACCCATGCCGACCAGGCCGTAGGTCGCGCCCATGACCAGGCCGCTCGATACCAGGAACAGGAAATATTCCATCAGGCGGCACTCCCGTAGATGCGCGCGATCTCATTCTGGAAGCGGGTCTCGATGGTGCGGCGGCGCACCTTCATCGTCGCGGTCAGTTCGCCGTCGTCATGGTCCAGCTGTTTTTCCAGCAGGACGAACTTGCGGATGTTCTCGACCCGGGCGAACCGGGCATTGACCGCCTCGACCGCCTCGCGCACCAGGTCATGCACCTCGGGCCGCTCGACCAGGCTTTTGTACGTGGTATAGGGAATGTTCTGTGCCTGGGCCCATTTGCCGACGCTGTCATATTCCACCTGGATCAGCGCCGACAGGAAGTTGCGGCCCTCGCCGATCAGGATCGCCTCGCGGATATAGATCGAATCCTTCAACGCATTCTCGATCAGCGACGGCGTGATATTCTTGCCGCCCGAGGTGATGATGATGTCCTTCTTGCGGTCGGCGACGCGCAGTTCGCCCGACGGCTCGAACTCCACGATGTCGCCGGTATGCAGCCAATCGCCGTCGAAGGCACGTGCCGTCGCCTCGGCATCGAACAGATACCCCTTGAAGATCGAGGGCCCCCGCAGCAGCAATTCGCCGTCCGGCGCCAGTTTCTGTTCCAACCCCGGAATGACCAGGCCCGAACAGCCGGTCAGGGTATGGCCCGGCTGCTGCATGTGCGAGACCCCGGCGCTCTCGGTCATGCCGTAGATCTGGTAGACGGGCACCCCCAGCGTCCAGAAGAACGACAGCACCTCGGGCGAGATCGTCGCCCCGCCGCAGAACGCCGCCCGCACCCGGTTCAGCCCCAGGAAGCGTTGCAGCGCCCGGAAATAGAGTAGCCACAGCACGAAGAACACCAGGTTGTCGGCCAGGCCCTTGCGCTTGCCGCCATTGGCCTGGCGGCGCAGCCCGATCGGCTTGCCCCAGCGCATGGCGACGCCATAGGCCCAGCGCTGCAACGGCGTGGTGTCGCGCAGGCGGAACAGGACGTTCTGCTGCATCTTTTCCCAGATGCGCGGCACGCCCAGGAACCCCAGCGGCGCGATTTCGCGCAGGTTGGGCACGATGGTATCGATCGATTCGGCGAAGCTGACGACCGAGCCGCACAGCAGCTGCATCACGGTCGAGAAGCTGCGTTCCGCCACATGGCACAGCGGCAGGTAGCAGACGACGGAATAGGTATCGGCCGACAGCCCCGCGGCCTGCACGACCTGCGCCGCCGAATGCAGCATGTTGCGATGGGACAGCATCGCCCCCTTGGGCATGCCGGTCGTGCCCGAGGTATAGACGATCAGCGCGGTTTCGTCGGGGTTCAACCCTGCAAGCAACTGGTCGACCGTGGCACCGTGCTGGCCTTCCTGTGCCGCGCCCAGCTCCAGCACATCGGCAAACGACATCAACCCGGGCGCGTCGTAATGCAGCATGCCCTTCATGTCGACGCAGATGGTGTATTGCAGGTCGGGCAGGCCCGTCCCCTCGCGCCCGGCATCCAGCACCTTGTCGGTCTGTTCCTGGTCGCCGCAGACGACGAAACGGGTCTTGGAATGGCGCAGGATGTATTGCAGCTCGGGCCAGGGATTGGTCGGGTAGACGCCCAGGCAGGCGCCGCCCAGCCATTGCGCCGCCAGGTCGGCATAAAGCCATTCCGGCGTATCCTCGCCGGCGATGGCCAGCCGGTCGCCGGGGCGGAAACCCAGGGCGTACAGACCGATGGCGAAGCGGCGCACCGTGGCGCAATACTGCCCCCAGGTCACGCGCTGCCAGACACCCAGCTTCTTTTCGCGGAAGGCCAGCGCATCGGGCGCAGTCTCGGCCCGGCGCTTCAGCACGCCGGGCATCGACAGCTGGGCCAGTGCCTGGACGCTGACGTCGCGCGCCCCGTTCATGCCAGCACCCCTTCGCGCCGGGTGCCGAGATAGGCGGCGACGACGGCGGGGTTGGCCGACACCTCGGCCGGCGTCCCCTCGGCGATCTTGACCCCGTGGTTCATCACGCAGACATGATCGGAGATGTCCATGACGATGCCCATGTCGTGCTCGACCATCATGACGGTGGTGCCGAGCTGTTCCTTGAGGTCGAGGATGAAACGCGCGATATCCTCGCGCTCCTCCTGGTTCATGCCCGACACCATCTCGTCGAGCAGCAGCAGCTTGGGGTCGACGGCCAGGGCGCGGCCCAGTTCGACCCGCTTCTGCAGGCCGTAGGACAGCGTGCCGACGGTGGCGTCACGGATATCCTCGATCTCGAGGAATTCGATGATCTTCTCGACCTGCTCGCGCGCCTTCAGTTCCTCGGCTCGCGTGCGGCCCCAGAAAACCATCGCGGCCAGCGGCCCCGAGCGCAGATGGGTGTGCATGCCGACCAGCAGGTTGGACACCACGCTTTCATGCTTGAACACCGCCAGGTTCTGGAACGTGCGGGCGATGCGCAGCCGGGCCAGGGCATGGGTCGGCAGGCCGCTGATTTCCTGGCCGTCGAACCGCACCGTGCCCGATGTCGCCTTCAGCACCGCGCTGATCAGGTTGAACACGGTGGTCTTGCCCGCGCCGTTCGGCCCGATCAGGCTGAAGATCTGGCCGCGCTGGACGTTGAAGGAAACATCGGTCACCGCCTTCAGCCCGCCGAAGCGTTTGGTCAGGCCGGATACTTCCAGAAGCGCGCTCATGACAGCCACCGCTTGCGCCGCTTGTAGTGTTTGATGTCGCGCATGCTCTTGCGCGTGCCGCTCTGGCCGAACCCCAGGTAGAATTCCTGCACGTCGGCATTGGCCTTCAGCTTTTCGGACGGACCGTCCAGCACGATGCGGCCGTTTTCCATGATATAGCCGTAGGCGGCGACGTTCAGGGCCAGCTGGGCATTCTGTTCGACCAGCAGCACGGTCAGGCCGGTTTCGCGGTTCAGGTTGACGATGGTATCGAAGATGTCGTCGATCACCTGCGGCGCCAGGCCCAGCGACGGTTCGTCCAGCATCAAGAGCTTCGGGTGCGCCATCAGCGCGCGCCCGACGGCCACCATCTGCTGTTCGCCGCCCGACAGGTAGCCCGCGATCTGCTCGCGCCGTTCGAACACCCGGGGGAACAGCGTATAGACCCGGTCCAGATCGGCCTTGGTCTGGCTGGCCGGCTTGGAATACCCGCCCATGACCAGGTTCTCGATCACGGTCAGGGTCGGGAACAGCCGCCGCCCTTCCGGCACCTGGACCAGGCCGCGGCTGACGATGTCGGCGGCGCGGCGGTCGGTGATCCCCTCGCCGCCAAAGCTGATCGTGCCGTTGACGACCTCGCCGTCCTCGCGCCCCAGCGTGCCGGAAATCGCCTTCAGCACCGTGGACTTGCCGGCACCGTTGGCGCCCAGCAGCGCGACGATCCGCCCTTCGGGCACCTCGAGCGAGATGTCGCGCACCGCCTCGATCACCCGATCGTAGAAGATCTGGACGTTGGTCAGCGACAGCAGGGGCGCGGTCATGCCGCCCACCCCGCCAGCGGACCGCCGGCCTGAACCCAATCGGCCGGTACCGGCATGGCGACATCCATCAGCATCTGTGCATAGGCCTTGCCCTGCGGGTCGTGGCGCAACGAGGCGGTGCCGCCACCGTCCAGCGCGCCGTGCAGCATGAAGTTGAAGCCGTGCAGCCCCGGCAGGTCGAAACGCTCGACCCCGCCGGTCAGCAGATGGGCGAAGCGCGCCGCCACCGCCTCTGCCGTCAGCGCGGCGCGGATCGCGCCCAGGAATTCCGGCCGCCGGGCCAGGATGCCGATATTGGCGATGTCGCCCTTGTCGCCGCTGCGGCCATAGGCCAGCGCGATCAACGGCACGGTCGCGCCATTGGCGGGTGCGGCCGTTTCGACGACGGGCATGGCGACGGGAACGGTATCGTCGCCGCCCGCGGGGATATCGACCGCAAATTCGGCATCGCCCAGCAGCACGCGGGGTTGGGCGCGGGCCTTGTCGACCAGGCACGAAAACAGCCGCACCACCGGCTGAACCTTGGGCCGGCCACCGGCAAAACCGGTGATACCCTGCGCCATGCCGGTGGCACTGGTCAGGAATTCGCGGGCCAGGATGTCGGCGCCTTCCTTGGATGCGTGATGGACGGCGACCTTGAGGATGACTTCGCGGGCCTGGGGATCGAAGGCCGCCGGGCCATAGGTATCGCCCGCCCCCAGCACCTCGATCGAGGTCTTGAGGTAATCGGGCAGGCCGCGTTGGGACAGCAGCCGGCGGCACATCGCCAGCAGTGCCTCGCCGGTCCGGCGCGCCTTGGCGCCGGCCTCGCGCCCGCCGATCATCAGCGTGCCCGAGGTCTTGAACCCGTCGGCATAAGTCGCGCTGACCTTGTAGCGCCGGGTCGGCGCCCGGCCGCGGGCACCGGCGACACGCACGCGGTCGGGCCCGTCCTGGGTCACCGTCACCTGGGACAGATCGCAGGTGACGTCGGGCAGCAGATAAGCCCGGGGGTCGCCGATCTCGTAGACGATCTGTTCGGCCACGTTGTTGGCGGTCACCGCGCCGCCGGTGCCGGCCGGCTTGGTGACGATCATGCCGCCTTCGGCGTCGCATTCGACGATGGGGTAACCCATGTGGTCCCAGCCGTCGACGTCGCGCCAGTCGGTCGAAATGCCACCGGTGGCCTGGGTGCCGCATTCGATGATGTGGCCGGCCAGGCTGCCGGCCGCCAGCAGGTCGTAGTCATCGGCCTTCCAGCCGAATTCATGGATCAGCGGCCCCAGCGCCACGGCACTGTCGACGCAGCGCCCGGTGACGACGATGTCGGCCCCCGCATCCAGCGCCGCCGCGATCGGCAGGGCGCCGAGATAGGCATTCATGCTGAGCAGCCTGGCCGGCATCGGGGCGCCGCTGGCCATCTCGGTCACACCGGCGGCGCGCAGATCATCGGCCGCCGGCAGCAGGTCGTCGCCGACCACGGCCGCGACCTTCAGGTCGACGCCGGCGGCCTGCAACGCGGCCTGCAATGCGTCGCGGCAGCCCAGCGGATTGACCCCGCCGGCATTGGCCACGACCTTGATGCGCTTCGCGGCCAGATCAGGCGCCAGGCGGCGACCGAACAGGTCGACGAAATCGGGAACATAACCGAGGTCCGGCTGCTTGGCCCGCGCGCGGACCAATAGCGACATGGTGATCTCGGCCAGGTAATCCATGACCAGGTAATCGATATCGCCCTGGGCGACCAGCTGGATCGGGCCCAGTTCGCTGTCGCCCCAGAACCCGCCGCCGCAGCCGATGCGGATGCGCTTCGGCATCGGTCAGCGCCCGGTCCAGTTGGGCTGGCGCTTTTCCCGGAAGGCGGCGAAACCTTCGCGCGCATCCTGGGTCTGGGCCATCATCGGCAGCATCAGCTGGGCGTATTCCAGCGCATCGCGCAGCGCCATGTCGCGCATCGCCTGGAACCCCTGCTTGCCCAGGCGGATCGCGGTGGGCGACCGGGTGACGACACGATCCAGGAGCCAGTCGAGCTTGGCATCAAGTTCGGCCGGCGCGGCCAGGTGGTTGACGATGCCGGCGGCCAGCGCCTCGGCCGCGGACAGCGGTTCGCCGGTGATGCACATTTCCATCAGCCGGCGCGGCGGCACCACCCGCATCAGATGCGGCATGATCATCATCGGGAACAGGCCGATCTTGGATTCCGGCGTCCCGAAATTGGCCGTGTCGACCGCGACCACCATGTCGCAGGCACAGACCAGGCCAAAGCCGCCGGCCAGGGCATGGCCGTTGACCCGGGCGATGATCGGTATCGGGCAGGTCTCAATCAGCTGCAGCAGGTCGACGATGAAATTGCGCGGCCGCGACGGATCGACGCTGAACGGCGCGCCGTCGGCCGACGGGGCCAGGTCGCCGCCGGCGCAGAACACCTTGTCCCCTGCCCCGGTCAGGACGATGGCGCGCGCCTCGTTCTCGATCATCGCCTGGCGGATGGTGCCGGCGATGGTCGTGACCACGGTTTCGTTCAGCGCGTTGCGCCGGTCGGGACGGTTGATGGTGATCCACAGCGTCGGCCCGCGACGCTCCACCAGTACGGGCGTATCGGTCATGCCGCGCCCGGCCCAAGCACATGCAGTTCACGCAGCATTGCCGTGCATTTCCCCCCAATGGTTTTTCGCGGGGCTGTTGCGTCGCCCGTTGATGAATTGACTTCATTAAGAAGGGAGGTCCGTTTCCTGTCAATCGGAAACGCGTGCTGCGCCTGCAAAATGGGCCGATGGCGTATGGCCCGGTCCGTGCCCCGTTATCGGGCAGGGCTGCTGTCGCTTCTGCCGCAGGCGCGCAAGTGAACTTGGTTCATCAAATTGGGAAATGGCAGGCAACCTGCCGCCCATCGCCCGCGCCGGCCAGCGGCGGGGCGGCCTGGCGGCACAGGGCCTGCACCGCGGGGCAGCGGCCGGCAAAGGCACAGCCGTGGCCTGGCGGATCGATCGGGCTGGGCGCCTCGCCCGCCAGATGGGGGCGGGCCCGGCGGGCGGGCGGGATCTGCGGCATCGCCGCGATCAGCCCCGCGGTATAAGGATGGCGCGGCCGGGCGAAGATGTCGGCCGTCGGCCCGGCTTCCACGATCCGCCCGAGATACATGACCATCACCCGGTCGCACAGCCGGCGCACGACATCCAGGTCGTGGCTGATCAGGAGATAGCCCAGGCCCAGGTCGCGACGCAGGTCGTCCAGCAGGCCCAGCACGGCCGCCTGCAACGCGGCATCCAGCGAGGCCGTCGGTTCGTCCAGGATCACCAGGCCGGGCCGCGGCGCCAGGGCGCGGGCAATGCCGACCCGCGCCTGCTGGCCACCCGACAATTGATGCGGCAGGCGGCCGTGCAGCTCGGGCGACAATTGCACCCGATCCAGGATCTCGGCCACCCGGGCCTGCACCTCCCGCCCCGACAGGCCGGTCAGGCGGCGCAGCGGCGCGGCGACGGCCTGGGCAACGGTCAGGCGGGGATCCAGACTGTCGACGGCATCCTGCACCACCATCTGCAGCCGTGGCCGCCACGGCGCGCGCGGGGCCCGGCGGGCCGGCACCGCGGCGATGTCATGGCCGGCGAAATCGATCCGGCCGGCGGTCGGGTCGATCAGCCGGGCCAGCACCGCCGCCAGGGTCGACTTGCCGCAACCGGATTCCCCGACCAGCCCGGTCGCCCCGCCCTGCCCCAGCGTCAGATCGACGCCGTCGACCGCATGCAGGAACGATGGCCGGGCAAACCAGCGGCGCGCGACGGGATAAAGCTTGGCGATCCCCTGCGCCACCATCAGGGGCGGCCCGGCCGGGGCGCGGGGTGGCATCATGCCGGCCCGCGGCAGGCCGGCCAGCAGCGCCCGGGTCGCCGTTGCCTGCGCATCGGCGAACAGGGCGGCCGGCGTCGCCACCTCGACGATGCGGCCCCGGTCCATCACGGCGATGCGGTCGCAACGTTCGGCGGCCAGCGCCAGGTCGTGGGTGATCAGGATCGTGCCGGCGCCGCGCTCGCGCGCCAGCGCGGCCATCAGGTCCAGGATCGTCGCCTGCACCGTGGTATCGAGGCCGGTGGTCGGTTCGTCGGCGATCAGCAGGGCGGGCCTGGTCGCCAGCGCCAGGGCGATCATCACCCGCTGGCACATGCCGCCCGACAATTCGAAGGGGAAGGCCGCGGCCCGCCGCGCCGGATCGGCCAGGCCGACCCGGGCCAGCAGATCGATCGCCGCTGCCCGCGCCGCGCCGCGATCCAGCCCCTGATGGCGGCGCAGCACGTCGGCGATCTGGCGGCCGACGCTGCGGGTCGGGTTCAGGGCCCGCCGCGCATTCTGGAACACCATGGCGGGCCGGCCCTGCAGGGTCACGGTGCCGGCGGCGGGCACCACCAGGCCCATGATGGCCAGCGCGGTCACCGATTTGCCCGAACCCGAGGCGCCGACCAGCCCCAGGGTCTCGCCCCTCGCCAGGGTGAAGGTGACATCCGCGACCGCATCGACCGGCCCGAAGCGGACGGCCAGCCCCGCGACATCCAGCAGGTTCACGTTCGCCGCCGGGGGTCGAGCAGGTCGCGCAAGGCATCGCCCGCCAGGTTGAAGGCAAAGACCGCGCCCATCAGGGCGAGGCCAGGGAACACCGCGACCCACCATTGGCCCGAAATCAGGAACGGCGCACCCTCGGCCGTCAGCACGCCCCATTCGGGCGCGGGCGGCCGCACGCCCAGCCCGATGAAGGACAGCCCCGCGGCATTCAGGATCGCCCAGCCCAGGTTCAGCGACATCTGCACGGCAAGGCCCGGCGCCAGATTGGGCAGCAGGACGCCGAACACGACACGCCACGGCCCCGCCCCGCCCAGCCGCGCCGCCTGGACGTAGCCGGCCTCGCGCCGGACCGCCACCTCGGCCCGGGCGAAGCGGATATAGAACGGCAGGTTGATGATCGCGGTGGCCAGAACGATGTTGGCGACCGTGTTGCCCAGCGCGGCGACCAGCGCCATGGCGACGACGAACAGCGGAAACGCCATCAGCATGTCGACGACGCGGCCGGCCCAGCGGTCCAGCGCGCCGCCCAGGTACCCGCAGGCCGCGCCCAAGGTCGACCCGACGACGAAGGACAGCGCCACGGCCGACACGGCGATGCCGAGGTCGATGCGGGTGGCGACGACGACGCGGGCGAAAATGTCCCGGCCCAGCTGGTCGGTGCCGAACCAGTGCAGGGCCGAGGGCGGCTGCAGGCTGCTGGCCACGCGGGTCGCCAACGGATCATGCGGCACGATCCAGGGCCCGACCACCGCCAGCACCGCCAGCAGCCCGACGGCGACCAGGGCGGCAAGGCTGAGGCGATTGTTCACGGCCGGATCCGCGCCCGCGGGTCGAGCAGCCCGTACAGGATGTCGACGCCCAGATTTACCACGGCAAAGCTTGCCGCCACCAGCAGCACGAAACCCTGGATCGGTGCATAGTCGGCCGACAGCACGGCATCCAGCGCATAGGAACCGATGCCCGGCCAGGCGAACACCTTTTCGACCAGGACGTTGGCGCCCAGCATGTAGGAGAATATCAGGCCCAGCGTGGTCACGATCGGCACCGCCGCGTTGCGCAGGCCGTACTGCACGATCACCAGACCCGCGGGCAGGTCCAGCGCGCGGGCGGTGCGGACATAGTCCGATGCCAATACCTCGATCATCGCCGCGCGCGTGATGCGGGCCAGCGGCGCCAGGGCGAACAGGGCCATGGTCGCGGCCGGCAGGACCAGATGCCCCGCCGCCGACCGCCAGGCCGTCCAGTCGCCGGCCATGGCACTGTCGATCAGCAGGAAACCGGTCAGCGCCGACGGCGGATCCAGCAGGCCGTCCAGCCGCCCGACCGGTTCGGGCGACCAGCCCAGCCGCACGTAGAAGACATAGATCAGGCACAGCCCGACGACGAAGCCGGGCAGCGAGGCACCGGCGGTGCCGATCAGCCGGCAGCCATGATCGATCATCGATCCCGGCCGAAAGGCCGCCGCGGTGCCCAGGGCGATGCCGGCGACCAGCGCCAGCAGGAAGGCCGTGACAGTCAGTTCCAGCGATGCCGGCAGCCGCGCCATCAGATCGGCCAGCACCGGCTCGCCCGTCGTCGTCGACCGGCCGAGATCGCCGCCGGCGACATCGCGGACATAGATCGCCAGCTGTTCGGGAATGCTGCGGTCCAGCCCCAGCCGGGCGCGCAGCGCCGCGATCTGCTCGGCCCCGCCCTGCGGCCCCGACACCAGGAAGGCGGCGGGATCGGCCGGCAGCAGGCGCATGACGACGAAGACGAAGACCACGGCACCCGCCAGCACCGGCAGGGTCGCGACAAGTCGGCGGGCGGCAAAGGCCAGGATGGACTGACGCATCGCCCGCCCCCGCCGCCCGGTCAGCTGACCCGGGTGATCGGCCGCAGGTCGACCTGGCCGTGGATGTAATAGGTGAAGTTGGTCACGTCGGGCTGCATGGCCACCTCGAACGACGGCAGCCACAGCAGCGAGACCGGCACCTCGCGGAAGACGATCGCGATCGCCTGGCGCATCAGCCGGTCGTAGACCATCTTCTCGGTTTCCCACCGCGCCTGGTCCAGGATCGCGGCCAGGTCGGCATTGACGAACGACCCGAAATTCCAGCGCCAGTCGCCCTGGAAGAAGATGCGGAAGAAGTAGTCGGGGTCGTTGAACCAGGCCGCCGAGGATTCGGTGTAGAACGGCACCTTCTTTTCGGTCAGCGCCGTGCTCCACTGCGCGGCGGTGTATTTCTCGATCGTCACCCTGATGCCGATGGCGGCCAGGCCTTCCTGGACCAGCAGGGCGATCGGCTCGCCCTGCGTCGCGTCGCCGACATTAAAACCGAACGTGGTCTCGAAGCCGCCTTCGTAACCGGCTTCGATCATCAGCTCGCGCGCCTTCTGCAGATGCAGGTGATAGGGCATCGGCTGGGGAAAGTTCGAGGTCGACGGTTCGAACGACGGACCGTTGTAGAGCGGCATGCCGTGACCGAACACCGCGCCGTCGAACATCGCCTGATAGGGCAAGGCGTAGGCGATGGCCTGGCGCACCCGCACGTCGTCGAACGGCTTGGCCTGGGTATTGAAGGCGACGAAGCGGAACGAGGTCACCACGGGGATCGAGGCGACGCGGATCCTGGAATCGGTCGAGATCGCGTCGATGTCCTTGGGCGGCAATTGCAGCGCGATGTCGCTGTCGCCCTTGTCCAGCGACGCCACCCGGGCGGTCGCGGCCGGGACGACGCGGAACACGGCCCGGCGGATATAGGGCAGCGGCCCGCTTTTCCAATGGTCGAAGCGCGCGTAGACCACCTGCTGGCCCGCCGTCCAGCTTTCGATGCGATATGCGCCGCCGCCCGCCGCATTGTTGCGCATCCATTCGGTCGCCCACGGATCGGCCGCCGTCGCATGTTTCTTTGCCAGTTCGGCATTCAGGATCGAGGCGAAGCTGAGCGCCAGGTTGGGCAGGGTGTAGCGGTCCTTGCGCGGGCAGTCGATGCGAAAGGTGTAGCGGTCGACCACCACGAACTGGGCGGGGTCGGTCATCGACCCGGTCGACATCTGCCGGCGCGACGCCGGCAGGGTCACGGCCCGGTCCAGCGACCATTTGACGTCGTCGGCGGTGACCGGCCGGCCGTCATGGAAAGTCGCGTCGCGGCGCAGGTGGAAGACCAGCGACTTGCCGCCGTCGGCCTCTTCCCAGCGTTCGGCCAGTTCGCCGATCATCCGCGAATAATCGTAACGATAGACGCTGGGGGATACTTCCATCCGGTCGAAATTGACCAGGCGGTCGTAGACGTTGGTGATGGTGCCGAGCGACGGGACATTGACGCCGTCGCCATGCGGGTCGCGCGAATTGGGCGCCGATTCGGCCACGATGCGCAATGTGTCGGACCGCGACTGGGCCAGGGCGGGCCCGCCGAACCCAAGGCCCGCCGCCACGCCGGCGCCACGCATCAGGAAGTCACGTCGATCCATCTTCGCCACCCCATCACCGCAGAAACGCCCGCAGGCATACCGGTTATGGCGGCATCATGCACGCATCTTGTTGCCGGGGCCATACCGCCCCGGGCCGTGCGGGACCCGGGGCGGCGTAGGAGTAAATGCTGGCGATCAGGCCTTCAGCCCGAAGGGATCGTCGACCGAATGGGCCGGCTGGGTGAACCATTTCGGCCCCTGCTCGGTCATGTAGAAATGATCTTCGTGGCGCATGCCGAATTCGCCGGGGAAACAGATCATCGGCTCGTTCGAAAAGCACATGCCGGTGGCCAGCGGCGTGCGGTCGCTGCGCACCAGATAGGGCCATTCGTGGACATCGAGGCCGATGCCGTGGCCGGTGCGGTGCGGCAGGCCGGGCAGCGCATAGTCGGGGCCCAGCCCCGCCGCTTCCAGCACCGACCGGGCGGCGACGTCGACATCGCCGCAGGGCGTGCCCAGCCGTGCCGCGGCAAAGGCGGCGGCCTGCGCCTGCTTTTCCAGGTTCCAGGCCCAGCGCTGACGCTCGGTCGGCTCGCCGAACACATAGGTGCGGGTGATGTCCGACATGTAGCCGTGCACCAGGCAGCCGGTGTCGATCAGGACGATGTCGCCGGTCTTCAGCACCTGGGGGTTCTTGACGCCATGCGGAAAGGCCGAGGCCGGCCCGAACAGCACGATGCAGAAATACGAACCGCGCGAGCCCACGCGGCGATGCGCTTCGTTGATGAATTCCTCGACCTCGGTCGTGGTGATGCCTTCGTACAACATGCTGGCGGTGGCCCGGTGCACGGCCAGCGTCATGTCGTGGGCGCGCTGCATCAGGGCGATTTCCGCGGCCGACTTGCGCGTGCGGCAGCCGGCGGTGATCGCCTTGGCATCGATGAAGTCGTAGCCCTCGGCCAGGCGGGCGATGCCGTCGACCACGAAGAACGGTGCGCTTTCGCACAGGCCGACGCGATGGCCGGCCCCGCCGCCGATCTGCAGCCGTTCCAGGATCTCCAGGAACAGCTTGTAGGGGCTTTCATGTTCATGCCAGCAATTGACCGCACCCGGCACCACCATGTAGTCGCGGATCGTGCCTTCCTCGAAATGCGGGGCGATGTATTCGACCGCGCCGACGGCCGGGATGATCGCGCCGACCATGCGTTCGGACGGTTTCCACTGGGTGCCGGTGAAATAGGTCATGTTCGACCCGGCATTGACGTAGATCGCCGCCACGCCCTGCCCGCGCATCAGGCCCTGCGCCCTGCTGATACGTGCCTGGTATTCGTCCAGGCCGATCGGCTGCGCGCCGGCCATCATGTTCGACAGACTGTTGAGGGCCGCCGCCCGATCGGTGCCGCCGACGCCAATGGTCATGTTCCCCGGTCCCTTGTCCGCTGGATTTAAGTGGGACTAAAATTTAAGTGACACTAAAATCGTGTCAAGCGGGATCGGGAACTGATAGGCCCTGTGGCATGACGATCGAGCGAATCGGGGAACGACTGCGCCGCCAGCGCCTGGCCGCCGGCAAGACGCTGGCCGAGGTTGCGGCGGCGGCCGGCGTGTCGACCGGCTTCCTGTCCCAGGCCGAACGCAATCTGACGGGGGTGTCGATCTCGTCGCTGGCCAATATCGCCCGGGCGCTGGACGTGCCGCTGCGGCTGTTGTTCGACCAGCCGGCCCAGACCGAGGCCGATACCCGCCAGGGCCAGCGCATGCCCTATGCCATCGAGGGGCGCCGCCAGACCTACGAGCGGTTGTCGTCGAGCTTTCCCGGCAGCGTGATCAACGCGGTCAAGCTGACGATGCCGCCGGGCTATCAGTCGGAAACGGTGTCGCATGACGGCGATGAATTCGTCTACGTCCTGTCCGGCCGCGTCCGCTACGCCGTGGGTGACCGCGCCTATGTGCTGGGACCCGGCGATTCGCTGCATTTCCCGGGGCGCGACACCCACGACATCAGCGTCGTCGGCGACGAGCCGGTCGAGGTCATCTCGGTCGGCACCCTGCCGATCTTCGACGACGGCGCCGCGACCTAATCCTTTTTGATCTGCAGGCCGGCGAACAGCGTGGTGATGATGCTGTCGCTCAGCGACTGCACATGTTCGTCGCTGGTCAGGTCGGTATCGTAGACCCGCCGCGTGACCTCGCCGATCGAGAAGGTCAGGAACGATACCGAGGTGGCGATCGAGGTGATGTCGTGCACCGGCAGCGGCCGGATCAGCCCGGCATCGATCGCCTCGCGGATCGCGCTGTTGAAGGCCGCGAAACCGTCGGCGATGTAGCGTTCCATCAGCCAGTCCAGCCGCGGGGTGTTGGCCATCGCCTCGTGCAGCACGATGCGCACGTAGTTGGGTTCGGCCGCATTGGCCTCGATCAGCCGGCGGATCAGGATCTTCAGCCGCGTCATCGGATCGACGTCGCGCAGTTCCAGCCGCGACACCGGGAACGCCCGGCCGCGCCGCCGCATCAGCCGTTCGATCGCCGCCCGCCACAACGCATCCTTGGACCCGAAGTGGTAATGCACCATCGACTGGGTCAGGCCGGCGGCATCGGCCACCGCGCCGGTCGAGACCGGGTCATAGCCGTAGCGCGAAAACATGTCGATCGCGGCATCCAGCAGGCGGTCGCGCGTCGCTTCGACCGGGACGGCCGCGTCGCGCGGCGGCCGGCCGCGGCCGCGTTTCTTCGGCTGTTCGTCGACCAGTACTGAAGGTGATTTGCGCCCCGCCAAACCCATGCTCTCCCGGCTGTCGGCGGCGAACCTAGCCGCGGCGACGCCTGAAACGCAACCTTGCACCGAAAAAATAAATAGTCCTATTGATTTAATTAATCGATCAGATAATTATTTTCGGGCCGACAACGCCCGGCCGGTACCCGCCGGCCCAAGGGCAGATAAGGGAGAGAAACGAACATGCAGGGCCTAAGGGCAGGAATTTTTGCCGCCGCGCTGACGCTGGCGGCCGCGACCGTGGCACCGGCCATCGCCGCCGACCAGCAGGTCAAGATCGGCGTCATCACCGACATGTCGTCGCTGTTTTCCGATTTCGGCGGCGCCGGTTCGGTGCTGGCCGCCCGCATGGCGGTCGAGGACTTCGGCGGCAAGGCGTTGGGCAAACCGATCGAGGTGGTTTCGGCCGACCATCAGAACAAGCCCGATGTGGGCCTAAGTATCGCGCGCCGCTGGTATGACGTCGAAGGCGTCGGCGCGATCTTCGACGTGCTGAATTCGGGCCTGGCCCTGCCGCTGCAGACGCTGGCCACCGAAAAGAACAAGCTGGTGTTCTTTTCGGGCGCCAACAACCGCGACCTGCAGGGCAAGAACTGTTCGGAACACGGCTATGTCTGGGGTTACGACAGCTATTCGCTGGCCAACACGACCGTGTCGGGCGTGATGCGCAAACCCAAGGCGCAATCCTGGTATTTCATCACCATCGACTATGCCTCGGGCCATAACCTGGAACAGGATGCGATGGCCGTGGTCCGCAAGAACGGCGGCAAGGTCGCAGGCTCGGTGCGTTACCCGCTGGGCACCAAGGACTTCGCCTCGTTCCTGGTGCAGGCGCAGGGGTCCGGGGCCGACGTCGTCGCCTTCGCCACCGGCGGCGGCGATCTGCAGAACCTGGTCAAGCAGTCGGCCGAATTCGGCCTGACCCAGCGCCTGGCCCCCCTGTTCGTCACCACGATGGACATCCAGAGCCTGGGGCTGGAGCCGACCAAGGGCGTGCCGCTGGTCACCGATTTCTACTGGGACCAGAACGACAAGACCCGCGCGTTCTCCAAGCGGTTCTTCGAACGCCACAAGCGCATGCCGACCGACGTGCAGGCGACCGTCTATTCCAGCGTCGCCCATTACCTGAAGGCGGTGGAAAAGGCCGGCACCACCGATACCAAGGCGGTCATCGCCGCGCTGAAGGCATTGCCGGTCGACGATTTCATGACCGCCAACGCCCGCATCCGCGACGACAGCCGGCTGTTGCGCGACATGTACTTCGCCGAGGTCAAGGCACCGGCGGACTCGAAGTACGACTTCGACTACCTGAACATCGTCACGGCCATCCCCGGCGCGGAAGCGTTCCGCCCCGCGGCCGAAAGCGAATGCCCCCTGCTGAAGAAGTCGTGACATGGTGACGCGCGTTCTGATCGCCAATCGTGGCGAGGTGGCGATCCGGATCGCGCGCGCCTGCGCCGAGCTGGGGTTGGAGGCGGTGGCGGTCCATGCCGATGACGACCGCGCCGCCCTGCATGTGGTCAAGGCCGACAGGGCGGTCGCCCTGCCCGGCCGGGGCGTGGCAGCCTATCTCGATGCCGGGGCGCTGGTCGCCGCGGCGCGCGCGGCAGGCTGCGACGCCGTCCATCCCGGCTATGGTTTCCTCAGCGAGAACGCGGCCTTTGCCCGGGCCTGCATCGCTGCCGGGCTGACCTTCGTCGGCCCGGCGCCCGAGGCATTGGAGTTGTTCGGCGACAAGGTCCGCGCCCTGGCCCTGGCCGCATCCTGCGACGTGCCGATCGCGGCCGGCAGCGCGGGTGCCGTGACGCTGGACGAAGCGCGCACCTTTCTGGACCGCCTGGGTCCCGGCAAGGCGGTGATGATCAAGGCGGTGGCCGGCGGCGGCGGGCGGGGCATGCGCATCGTGCGCGACGCCGCCCAGCTTGACGAAGCCTGGCGCCGCTGCGCGTCCGAGGCACGCGCGGCCTTCGGCTTGGGCGATCTTTACGTCGAGGAATTGATCGGGCGGGCCCGCCATATCGAGATCCAGGTGGCCGGCGACGGCCGCGCGGTGGTGCATCTGCACGACCGCGAATGCAGCACCCAGCGCCGCCACCAGAAACTGATCGAGATGGCGCCCAGCCCCTGGCTGGACGACGGCCTGCGCAGCCGCCTGACCGCCGCCGCCCTGCGCCTGGTGGCCCAGGCCGCCTATCGTGGTGTCGGCACCGTCGAATTCCTGGTCGAGATCGACGAGGCCGGCGCGGCCACGGGGCGTTTCGTATTCATCGAAATGAACCCGCGGCTACAGGTCGAACACACGGTCACCGAGGAAGTCACCGGCGTCGATCTGGTCGCGCTGCAATTGCGGCTGGCGGCCGGCCGCAGCCTGGCCGACCTTGGCCTGACCGAACCCCCGCCCCTGCGCGGCAGCGCGGTGCAGTTGCGCATCAACATGGATGGCGGCGGCACGCTGCAGGCGTTCGAGCCGCCGTCGGGCGCCGGCATCCGGGTCGAGACGCTGGGATATCGCGGCCATGCCGTCAACACCGGCTATGACCCGCTGCTGGCCAAGCTGGTGGTGCATGTGCCGTCGCCACGTATCGAGGACCTGCTGGCCCGCGCCTATCGCGCGCTGTGCGAATTCCATATCGCCGGGGTCGAGACCAATATCGGCCTGCTGCAGAACCTGGTTCGCCATCCCGATTTCGCCGCCGGCCGGGTCGATACCGGTTTTGTCGAACGCCATGCCGCGGCCCTTGCGGTGGCCGGCAGTCACCCGGCCCTGTACCGGACGGCCGAGGCCGCAGGACCGGCCGAGGTCGACGACGAGGAACCGGTGCAGCCCGACGGCGCCCTGGCCCTGCGCGCGCCGATGCAGGGCCGGCTGATCGCCGTCGAACGCAACGAGGGCGATGCCGTACGGGCGGGCGAGACCATCGCGGTCGTCGAGGCGATGAAGATGGAACATGCCGTCGCCGCACCCGCGGATGGCGTGCTGGGCCCGATCCTGCGCCGGACCGGCGACAGCGTGCGCGGCGGTACCGTGGTGGCCCATCTGTTCCCCGCCGCTGATGTCGCCGCCAGCACGGTGTCGGGCCCGGCGGTGGACGATGCCGGGCCCCATCCGATGGATGCGGTGGAACAGCGCCGCGCCGCCCTGCTGGACGATGCCCGGCCCGAGGCCGTGGCCCGCCAGCGCCGCCGCAACGCCCTGACCGCGCGCGAACGCATCGCGCTGTTGTGCGACCCCGGCAGCTTCCGCGAATTCGGCGGGCTGGTCCGGGTCGAAGGGCTGGACCGCGAGGCGCCGGCCGACGGGCTGATCGCCGGCACCGCCCTGATCGGCGGCCGGCCGGCAGCGGTGGTCGCCCAGGATTTCAGCGTCTTCGGCGGCAGTGCCGGCCATCTGGGCTCGACCAAGTTCGACCGGGCGGTCGCGCTGGCCCTGGCCCACGGCATGCCGCTCGCCATGCTGCTGGACGGCGGCGGGCATCGCATCCAGGACGGCCAGAATTCGCGGTCCTATGCCTATGGCGCGCCGGTCTTCCACGACCTGGCCCGGCTGTCGGGCTGGGTGCCGGTGGCCTGTGCCATGCTGGGGGCGGGTTTTGCCGCCAACACCAATTACGCGGGGCTGGCCGATTTCGTCGTCATGGTGCGCGGCAAGTCGACCATGGGCCTGGCCGGGCCGGCCCTGGTCAAGGCCGGTACCGGCGAGGTGATCGATACCCAGGCCCTGGGTGGGGCCGAGGCCCAGGTCGATCGCCACGGCCTGGCCGACATGGGCGTCGCCAGCGAGGAAGACGCGATCGCCGCCGTGCGCCGCTTCCTGTCCTATCTGCCGGTCAATGCCCGCGCGGCCACGGCCGTGGCGCCGGTGCCGGCGCAGGACGATGCCGGCCGGGCCGAGGCGCTGCCGGGCCTGGTGCCGCCCAATACAAGGCGCAGCTATGACGTGACCCGCGTCATCGCGCATATTGCCGACGAGGGCAGCGTGTTCGAGGTCAAGCCGACCTTCGCCCCCAACATCGTCACCGCCCTGGCCCGGCTGGACGGCCGCCCCGTGGGTTTCGTCGCCAACCAGGCGGCGGCATTGGGCGGCATGCTGGATTCGCCGGCCTGCGAAAAGGCCGCGCGGTTCGTGGCGCAATGCGATGCCTTCGGCCTGCCGCTGATCTACCTGATCGACGTGCCGGGTTTCTCGATCGGATCGGCGGCCGAACGCACCGCCCTGGGCCGGCGGTCGGCCAAGCTGCTGTTCGAACTGGGCCACGCCACCGTGCCGCGGGTATCGGTGGTGCTGCGAAAGGGGTACGGGCTGGGTTACGTCGCCATGGCCGGCGGGCGCAGTTTCGACGCCGATGCCAGCTTTGCCTGGCCGACCGCCGAAATCTGCGCGATGTCGGTCGAAGGGTCGGTCGACGTCGCCTATCGCCAGGATTACGAACGCGCCGTCGACCCCGACGCCCGGCGCCAGGCCCTGATATCGCGCATCCGCGATCGTATCGGCCCGCTGCAGGCGGCCGAAGGATTCGGCATCGACGACGTCATCGACCCGCGCACCACTCGCGCCCGGCTGATCGAGGTGCTGGAACGCGCGCCTGCCCGCCGCCTGGACCGTCAGCCGCCCAAGTTCCGCGCCGTCCCGCCGATCTGACCTGCGAGGTTTTGACCATGCACATGCCCAGTGCCGATGACTGCGTGATCCGCAACCTGGTCGACCGCCGCGCCGCCGAACGGCCCGACGACGTCTTCGCCGTGTTCCAGGACGGCACCAGCTGGACCCACGCCGAACTGCGCGGCCATGTCATCAGGGCGGCACGCGCCCTGCAGGACCTGGGCGTCGCCCAGGGCGACCATGTCCTGGTCTGGCTGCCCAACGGGCCGGACTGCCTGAAGGTGTGGTTTGCCATCAACTACCTGGGCGCGGTCTACGTGCCGATCAACCTGGCCTATCGCGGCGGCATCCTGGAACATGTGGTGGCGCTGTCGGATGCGGCTGTCGGCATCGTGCATGGCGACCTGGTCGAACGGCTGGCGGGCGTCGATCGCGCCGGACTGAAGACGCTGGTCGTCGTGCGCGACAAGGGCATCGACCTGCCCGGGCTGACCAGGCATGACGCCGCCTGCCTGAACGATGCGCCGGCCGATGTCGGCGATCCGGCAAGGCCGATCCAGCCCTGGGATACCCAGTCGATCATCTTCACATCGGGCACGACGGGGCCGTCCAAGGGTGTCCTGTCGTCCTATGCCCATCTGTTCGCCAGCGGCCAGGGTTTCCCGCTGGCGACCGCCGCCGATCGCCATCTGATCAGCCTGCCGCTGTTTCATGCCGGCGGCACCATCCCGATTCACATCATGCTGTCGCGCGGCGGGTCGATCGCGCTGATCGACGGGTTCTCGACCGACAGTTTCTGGGACACCATCGCGCGCACCGGCACCACCACGCTGATCCTGCTGGGGGTGATGGCGGGTTTCCTGATGAAGCGGCCGGAACCCGCCGGCAACACCACCGCGCTGCGCTGGGTCACCGCCCTGCCGCTGGACGAGGATGCGATCGCCTTCGGCCGCCGTTTCGGCGTCACCGTCATGACCACCTTCAACATGACCGAAGTGTCCTGCCCGCTGCTGTCCGCACCCGACCCGACGGTCGTGTCGTCCTGCGGCCGGCCGCGGGCGGGCGTCGAGGCGCGTGTGGTCGACGAAAATGACTGCGAGGTACCGGTGGGCGCGGTCGGCGAACTGATCGTGCGCACCGACCTGCCCTGGGCGATGAACCACGGCTATCACAAGAACCCCGAGGCGACGGCCAAGGCCTGGCGCAACGGCTGGTTCCATACCGGGGACGGTTTCCGCGTCGACGACGAGGGGAATTTCTTTTTCGTCGATCGCATCAAGGATGCCATCCGCCGGCGCGGCGAGAATATCTCGTCCTTCGAGGTGGAAACCGAAGTCTGCGCCTATCCCGCGGTGCGCGAGGCGGCGGCCGTCGCGGTGGCGTCCGACATCGCCGAGGACGAGGTGCTGGTGGCGGTGTCGCTGGCCGAGGGTCAGGTGCTGGACCACGCGGCGCTGATCGACTTCCTGCGGCCGCGCCTGGCCCATTTCATGATCCCGCGCTATATCCGCGTGCTGGAAGACCTGCCCAAGACGCCGACGCAGAAGGTGCAGAAACATATCCTGCGCGGCGCCGGGGTCACCGACGATACCTGGGACCGGGAAAAGGCCGGGATCGTCGTGCGGCGCGAACGCCTCAGCGGATGATGGTGGCCTCGGCCGCCTGGCGTTTCCACAGATCCCAGGCCCTGGTGATCTGGCCGTCGTTGGTGGCGGCGGCCGCATCTGCCTCGCCCTCGGTCAGGAAGGTGACATCGCCCAGCCGCAGCGCCTTGGACTGCAGGCCGGCGTTGACCGCGGTGTAGATCGAGCGGTAGACCGCCTGGGGCAGGCTGCCCCCGACGATGGTGGCGCCGTGGCCGCGCATCAGCACCACGGCATTGCCGCCCAGGCTGTTCGCCAGCGCGACACCCAGTTCGCGGTTGCGGATCAACAGATCGCTCGCCTCGCCGGCATGGTCGCGGATTTCGAAGATCGGTGCCGGGCCGCGCAGGAAACCGGCCATGTGGAAGATCGGGCGCAGCGGCATGTCGCGCGACACCCCGAACGGGATGACGGTTGCGGCATGGCTGTGCACCACGGCCTGCACGTCGGGCCGGGCGCGATAGATTTCGCCATGGATGAAGCGTTCCAGGTAGACCGACCGCCCCGACGCATCGATCGCCTCGCCATCCAGGTCGAAGGTCAGGATGTCGTCCGCCGTAACCAGCCCAGGCGCCATGTTGCGCGCCAGCAGGAAACGATCGGGTGCGATGCGCACGCTGGCATGGCCGAAACCGTCGACGACGCGATGGGTGAACAGGATATGGTTGGCGGCGACGAGATCGGCGACGGCCGCGGCACGGTCGGTCATGAACTCTTCCTTGTCTTCCGGGTGAAGGGGACGGGCCCGCGCGGATCGCGGGCCAGGTTGTCGACCATGGTTTCCAGCGCCCGGCAGGTCGCGGCCACGTCGCGGGCGGCTATGCCGCGCAGGGCGGTGCGGTTGACGTCGGTCGCGACGGGCAGCAGGTCGCTTTCCAGCGCCCGTCCCTCGGCCGTCAGGTGGATCAGCGGCCGCCGCCCGCCCGGCGGGGCCTGACGGTGGACCAGCCCCAGCCTTTCCAGGGCGTCCAGCGCCGCCGACGTCGTGGGTTCGCTGAGGCCGGCGCGGCGGGCCAGCACCCGCTGATTCAGGCCGTCCTGGTGCCACAGGATGCGCAGGAACGTCCAATGGCCGTAGGAGATCGCCCCCTCGGACAGGCGCAGTTGCAGGCCGCGGATCAGGGCCCGCATCGCATCGCCGACCAGATGCGACATGCGGTCGCTGCGGGGGATGACGACGGACGGCCGGCGGGCCATGGCCGTCACCCCTTCAGGCTGACATGGATGTTCTTTTCCTGGGTGAAGCCGATCAGCTCCTCCAGGCATTCCTCGCGCCCGATACCCGATTGCTTGACGCCACCGAAGGGCGCGCCCAGGAAGTGTTTCGAGACTTCGTTGATCCAGACGAAACCGGCCTCGACCGCCATCGCCGTGCGATGGGCGGTCGCCAGGTCGCGGGTCCAGATCGCGCAGGTCAGACCATAATCGACGCGGTTCACCGCCTCGATCATCCAGCCTTCGTCGGTCCAGGGCAGCACCGCCAGCACCGGGCCGAAGATTTCCTCGCGCGCGATGCGCATGTCGGGCGTCACGTCGGCAAAGACCGTCGGTTCCAGGAAATGCCCGCCCGCCAGTGCCGGATCGTCAGGCCGCCCGCCGCCGCAGATCAGCCGCGCGCCTTCGTCGCGGGCCGAGGCGATGAAGCCGAGGATCCGGTCCAGCTGGCGGCCCGACACGATCGCGCCCATGGTCGTCGCGGGGTCGGTCGGTGGACCGGGCCGGTAATGGCCGATGCGCGCCGCCACCCGGTCCAGCACCGCGCCGTAGATGTCGCGATGGACAAAGGCGCGGCTGGTCGAGCCGCAGGATTGCCCGCACCAGGTGAAGTTCATGCCGGCGATGACGGCATCGGCCACCCGGTCGGGATCGGCATCGGGATAGGCGATCAGCGCGTTCTTGCCGCCCAGTTCCAGCAGCACCGGCTTGATCGTGTCGCTGGCCGCCCGCATGACCGCGCGGCCCGCCGCGACACTGCCGATCAGCCCGACCTTGGCGATGCCGGGGTGGCCGGCCAGGGCCGCACCCGCGGCCGTTCCGCCCGGCAGCACGTTGAACACGCCCGGTGGCAGCAGGCCGTCCAGCAGTTCGGCCAGGCGCAAGGCCGATAGCGGCGCCTGTTCCGGCGGTTTGACGATGATGGTGTTGCCGGCCGCCAGGGGCGCGGCCATCTTGCCGGCGCAGAACATGAACGGGTGGTTGAAGGCCAGGATGCGTGCCACCACGCCCAGCGGCTGGCGCACCGAGAAATTCACCGCATCGGGTCCCATCGGGATCGAGGCGCCCTTCATTTCGGTGACCAGCCCGGCGAAGAAGTCGAGCTGGGCGGCGGCGATCCGGGCATCGCCGGTCATTTCGCGCACCGGGTTGCCGCAATTGATCGCGTCGATCATCGCCAGTTCGTCGGCATGGCGGCGCAGGATCGCGGCCGCCTCGCGCAGCAGCCGGGCCCGTTCCAGCGGCAGGACATGCCGCCAGTCGCGAAACGCGTTTGTCGCGGCCGCTACGGCCTGGTCGACATCATCGGCATCCGCCTCGGCCACCAGCGCCACCTGCTTGCCGGTGCCGGGGCTGAAGGTCGGGGCATAGCCGCCCGCGCGCGGCGCAACCCAGGCACCGCCATAGTGAAGGTCGCGATGGGCGGGCAGGACGTCGGCCATGATCAGGCTTTCCTGGCGGTATTGCCGCTGAACCAGGCGATCACGGCGTTCAGCCCGATCGCCAGCATGAACAAGGTGATCAGCAGCGCATACATGCGCGGCATGTTGAAGGTCGTATAGGTCTGGATGATCAGGAAACCGATGCCCTGGTTCGACATCTTGGTTTCCGCCAGCAGCGTGCCGATGATGGCCACGCCTAGGCCCAGCCGCAGGCCGTTGACGATCGGATGGCGCATCGCCGGCAGGTAGATCTTGAGCGCCATCTGCCAGGCGGTCAGGCGGAAGCTGCGCCCGACCCGGATCAACACGGGATCGATCTGGCGCATGCCCGACAGGGCCGATACCGCGATCGGAAAGAAACAGGACAAGGCGCCCATCGCGACCTTGGATCCGGAATCGACGCCGAACCACAGGATCATGATCGGGAAGAAGATGATCTTGGGCGTCGGCCCCAGGTAATACAGGAATTCCTCGAACGCGCGGCCCAGATACCGGTTGGCGCCCAGCACCATGCCGACCACGAGGCCCAGGCCGCCGCCGATCGCCAGCGCGCCGGCCAGTTCGGCCAGCGTGACGCCCAGATTGGCGTAATAGACCGGATCGACCAGCAGCCGCCCCAGCGCCAGGCCGATGGCGGGCAGCGAGGGCACGACGTCGCGGAACAACAGCCCGGATGCCGCCACGGCCTCCCAGATGGCCAGGACCGCCACGACGATGCCGATGCGCAGGGCCAGTACCGGCGAGATCAGCCGGCGGGCCGCGGGATTGCGTAAGGTCGCATCGGTCATCGTGTGGCGCTCCCCCTTCAGATGGTCACTTGCGCGGCGGGATCTGGATCAGCTCGGCCAGCTGTTCCTTGGTCAGCGGCGCGGGGATGTATTTCAGCGCGACGGCATCGGGCATGACCGCTTCCAGCCCGACGATCTGGTCGGGGTCGATCGCCTTCTTGGGGAAGAAGTCGTCGCGCGTGCGCTGGGCGATCGCCTCGGGGATGCCGACGAATTCGGCATAGGCCTTGATCGCGCCCGGATCGGCATACATCCAGTCGATGGTTTCGCGGTAGGCGGCCATGAACTTGGCGATCTGGTCCTTCTTGTTCTTCAGCGTCTGGACGTTGGTGATCAGGAGCCGCACGGTCTGGTCGCGGAAGGCCGCGGCATCCTGGCCCGTCGCGATGATGCGGATCTTCTGCTGGTCCAGCAGGTCCAGGCCGAAGGGCGGGGCCGACCAGCCGACATCGATCTGGCCCGACATCACCTGGGTCAGGGTCGCGGCGGGGCCGCCGGTCGTGACCGGCTTCATCTTGACGCCGCTTTCGTTCTGGTAGGCCATGACGACGCCATGGGTCGACGAGCCGTTGGTCGAATAGGCGATCGTCTTGCCCTCGAGATCCTTCAGCGACTTGATCGGCGATTCCGCCTTGACGTACCAGAACAGGTCGCCGCCGCCCGTCGTCTCGGCGCCGATGATGCGGACCGGGGCGTTCTTGCCGAAGGCCGATATCACACCCATGATGCCGGCGGCCACGCCGACCTCGACGCTGCCCGAAATCACCGCCTGCTGGGTTTCGCCGCCGCCCTGGGTATACAGGATCTTCAGGTCCAGCCCGTGTTTCTTGAAGATGCCGGCCCGGGTGCCCAGCTCGGCCACCGACGTGTCCCAGTTGCCGCGCTGGCCGATGGCCAGCCTGAGGACATCCTGGGCCTGGGCCGCCCCGGTCTGGAACAGGCCCAGCGCCATCGCGGCACAGGCCAGCATCGTCATCGTCTTCTTCATGGTCTTCCTCCCCTTGGTATTGTTATGACGCCGGCCGCAGCCAGCGTTCGATCCCTTCCAGCGCGATGAAGAACACGACGCTGACCAGGATGACGAAGGTGATGGCGGCATAGGTGCCGGGCAGGTCGTAGCGTTCGGCCAGTTCGTTGATCAGCTGGCCCAGCCCGCCGAAATTAATGAGGAATTCGACGCCGACCACATTGATCAGCGCGAAGATCAGCCCCAGCCGCAGCCCGACGAAGATCGTCGGCACTGCCGCAGGAAACAGGACCTTCCAGAACAGTTGCGCCGGCGTCAGGCGATAGGACCGCCCGACATTCAGCAGCGCCGGTCGCACGCCCGACAACCCCTCCAGCGTCTTCAGCGCGACGGGTGCCAGACCCGCCAGAAAGCCGATCATGATGATGGTCCAGGCACTGCGCCCGAAGATCACCAGGAACAGGGGATAGGCCAGCACCAGCGGGGCGGCGGCAAAGGCCGCGACCCAGGTTTCGGTCGCCGCCCGGAACAGATGGAACCGATGCAGCGCCACGCCCAGCGAGACGCCGAACACCGTCATCAGCGCGCCGGCGGCGAGGCATTCGCCGGCCGTCGCCAGGAAACGATGGGGGATGTCTTCCTCTGATATCACGCGGCCGAAGCTGAGCAAAACCTCGCTCGGCGTCGGCATCACGTACTGGCTGATGACATCGGTGCGGATCAACGCCTCGACGATGGCGAAGGCAAAAACGATCGTGCCGATGCCGAAGGCGATCGGCGGCAGGCGCCAGCCGCGGGCGGCGGCGGTCATGACGACGACCGCTGGCGCGCCTCGGCATCGTTCATGCCGCGGCTGGCCTCGTCGCGCAGGTCGGACCAGATCGCGGCGACGTAGCGGCCGAACGCCTCGCTCGACACCACCTCGAGCGTGCGCGGCCGCGGCAGGTCGATGTCGATGATGCGTTTCACCCGCCCGGGGCGATAGGTCATGACCACGATGCGGTCCGACAGCTGCACCGCCTCGGTGATCGAATGGGTGATCAGCAGCATGGTCTGGCGCAGCTGCTGCTGGATCTGCAGAACCTTGTCGCCCAGCAGCAGCCGGGTCTGTTCGTCCAGCGCGCCGAAAGGTTCGTCCATCAACAGGATCTTGGGCTGGAAGGCCAGGGTGCGGGCGATCGACACGCGCTGGCGCATGCCGCCCGACAGTTCCGCGGGGAAACGCTTCTCGAAACCGTCCAGCCCGACCATGGCGATGAAATGACGGGCACGGGCATGGCGCTCGGCCTTGGGCACGCCCTGGACTTCCAGCGGAAAGGCGACATTGTCGAGGACCGTGCGCCAGGGGAAGGTCGAATCCTCCTGGAACACCATGCCGATCGACGGGTGCGGCCCGTTGATCGGCTGGTCCTCGATCGTCACCCGGCCTTCATACCCGTCGACCAGCCCGCCGACGATGCCGAACAGGGTCGACTTGCCGCAGCCCGACGGGCCGATGACCGAGACGAACTCGCCTTCGCGCACGGCAAACGACATGCGGTCGACCGCGACCAGCGGGCCTTCCGGCGTGTCGAAACGCTTGACCACCTCGTCGGCGATCAGGATCGGGGTTTCGGTCACGGGCTGCGGGGCGAAGGACATCACTTTGGCACTCATTGTCCGCTCCTGGTCAAGGCGGCGGTCATCGCCGGGGTGTAGCCGGGCTCGACCCTGACATCGACCACCGCGACCCCACCGGCCTCGACCGCGCGGATCGCGGCGGCAAAGGTTGCGGCCAGGTCGGCGCGGTCGGTCACCGGGCCGAAACCTTCGGCACCCTGCGCGCGGGCCATCTGGCCCAGGTCGATTTCGGGGTCGGCCATGCGCTGGCCGATCCATTTGTTTTCGACCGGCCGGCCGCGCTGGCGCGCCACGCGTTCCTGGTGGACCTCGTCGTTGAAGAACGACTGGTTGTTGGCCACGACGATCAGCAGCGGGATGCGGTAATGCACCGCGGTCCACAAGGCGGTCACCCCCATCAGGAAATCGCCGTCGCCGCACACCGCCACGGCCAGCCGGCCGGATGCGCCGTCCCGCAGGGCCAGGGCCGCGCCGACCGAAATGCCGGGCCCGGCACCGATGCCGCCGCCCCCGTCCGACCCCAGGAAATCCAGCGGATGGCGGAACGGCCACCAGGCGCCGTTCCACGACAGCGGCAGATGGGTCAACGACACCTCGCGGTTGCCGGTGGCGTAACGCAGCGCGGCGGCCAGATGCTCGACCCCGATCTTGCCCGGCCCGAACGTGGGCGCGGCCGGCGGTACCGGCGCGGGTTGTTCGGCCGGCGCGGCGACGTCGAGCAGCCGCAGCATGGCGTCGACCACGGCTTCGGGTTCGGCGCCCAGATGGATGTCGACCGGGGCCAGGGCCTGGTGATCCATGCTCCAGCCGTTGTGGATGTTCTGGTCGACCGACACCTGGATCACGGTGGCCGACGACACGGATGCCGCGGTCAGCACGCCGGCCAGGTCGACCCAGTCCAGGCTGAGGATCACGTCGGCCTCGGCGATGGCGGCCAGTGCCTCAGGGACCGCATAGATGCCGGGCGCGCCGACATGCAGGAAATGATCGGTGGGAAAGCCGGCGCCGACCTTCAGGTCGGTGACGACACGCAGGCCCAATGTCTCTGCCAGCAGGATACGCTGGCGCCAGCCGTCCTGGTCGCGGGTGACGCGGCCGACCAGCATGACGGGCCGTTCGGCGCCGCGCAGGATGTCGACGCAGGTCTGCACCGCATCCGCCGGGGCGGCGGTCGCCACGGGCGCGCGATAGCGCCCGGCATCGACCGGGGCCAGCGGCCGGTCGAGGGCGGCTTCCTGCATGCCGGCATCCAGGTTGACGTAGACGGGACCGCGCGGCGCGGTTTCGGCGATCCGGGCCGCGCGCATCAGCGCCTCGCGCGCCGCGGGGGCCGAGGCCGGCTGGTCATCCCATTTGACATAGGGCCTGACTATCGCGCCCTGGTCGCGGGCGGTGTGGATCCAGTCGATCCAGGGCCGGCGATGGGCGGCATCGACCGGGCCGGTGGCCCCGATCACCATCACCGGCATGCGGTCGCACCAGGCGTTGAAGATCGCCATGGTGGCATGGAACAGCCCCACGTTCGAATGAACGGCCGCGGCCATCGCCCGGCCGGTGACCTTGGCATAGCCTTGCGCGATCGCGACCGCGTGTTCCTCATGCAGGCACAGCATCAGGCTGGGCCGCTGGTTGCCCAGGTGGTTGACCAGGCTGTCATGCAGGCCGCGGAAACTGGCGCCGGGGTTCAGCGCGACATAAGGGACGTTCAGCGCCCTGAGCGTGTCGGCCACCACGTCGCTGCCGAAGCGCGCCCCGGTCGCCGCGGCCGGCACCGGACGCTCGATCGGCGACAACACATGATGGTCGGCCGCCTCGGCAGCCGAAATCGCCTGGTGGCGCATGGCACGCCTCTCCCGCCGTTTCCTCAGACCCTATCGCGGCGCCCGAATCCGATGATGGTTCGGCGCCTTATTGTCAGCGATTGAGCCTTACGGGCGTGCCAGGGTCCAAGACAATCTGACTTGGGCTCTCAGAAGTTTTTCAGCTTTCGTCGGCGTCGGGCGCACCTTCGGCCAGTTCGCGGCCGACATTCTGCTGGATGGCCCCCAGGAATCGCAGGAACTGGCGCACCTCGGCCGGCGAGAAACCATCGGTCGCGTTGTGCACGACCTCGACCGCCAGGGGCAGCAGCAGCGGTTTGAGGGCGTGGCCCTTTTCGGTCAGAAACACGTTCAGCTTGCGCCGGTCGGTTTCGTTGCGCACGCGGGTGACCAGCCCGGCCTTTTCCATGGTGGCGATGGCGGTCAGCGTCGTCGGCTCCATCGTGCCCAGGCGGCGTGACAGTTCGCGCTGGGTCAGCCCGTCCTCGTGCCACAGCGCGCGCAGGAAATACCACATGCCCAGCGTGACGCCGTGGGGCTCGATCTTCGACTGCAGATAACGCTGCACCATGCGGTGCGTGATGCGGATCTGATAGCCGATGCTGTTGTCGAACGGCAGATCGGAGGTGCGTGTCATACCGGATTCATGCCCCAAGCCGCGATGCTTAGCCAGCTTAACAATGTCGCACCACACCCCCTCGACAAATCGGGTTGAAGACGCTAATTATTGCTTAGAAAACTAAGTAACAAGGCTTTGCGGAGGACGACGGGAATGCTGACCGCGGAAGAGAACGGCCTGTTGTGCCTGGTCGAGGGCGACGCGCCGATGGGCCAGCTGATGCGCCGCCACTGGGTGCCCGCCCTGCTGTCCGAACAGGTCGCCGAACCCGACGGCAAGCCGGTGCGCCTGCGCCTTCTGGGCGAGGATCTGGTGGCGTTCCGCGATTCCAAGGGCCGCGTCGGCGTGCTGGGCGAGAACTGCCCGCACCGCAAGGTGTCGCTGGTCTATGGCCGCAACGAGGAATGCGGCCTGCGCTGCCTGTATCACGGCTGGAAATTCGACGTCGACGGCAACGTCATGGAGATGGCGTCCGAACCCGATGCCACCTCGTTCATCGCCAAGGTCCGGCACAAGGCTTATCCGACGCGCGAGGCCGGCGGGTTCGTCTGGGCCTATATGGGCCCGGCCGAGACCATGCCGGCATTCGAGCCGCCGCCCTGGGCGCCCAGCCCCAAGGCGCGGGTGGCCATCACCAAGATCGTGGTGCCCTGCAACTGGGCCCAGATCATGGAGGGCCAGATCGATTCGGCCCATTCGTCGTCGCTGCATTCATCCGACATGCGGCCGGCCGACGTCGCCGGTGCGGCGGCGGCCGATACCCACTGGCTGCGCCCGTCGACCGACAAGTCGCCGCGCATCCAGGTGCAGCTGACCAATTACGGCATGCGCTATGCCGCGATCCGCAAGCCGATCCAGAATGCCCAGACCAGCGACTATGTGCGCATCACCACCTATGTCGCGCCGTTCACGGCGCTGATTCCCCCCAATTCGTCCTACAACGTCACCAGCGTGATCGTGCCCCAGGACGACCGGAACAGCTATTTCCACTTCATCGCCTGGTCGGAGACCGGCGGCATCGACCAGGAAGCCTGGCGCCGGTTCAACGTGGCCCAGCCCGGCATCGACCTGAATGCCGATTTCACCAGCCGGCGCACGCGCGAGAACGATTACGGCCAGGACCGCCAAGCCATGAAGCTCGGCGATTTCACCGGCATCCGCGGCATCCCGAACCAGGACATGGCGATGTGGGAATCGATGGGCGCCATCGCCGATCGCAGCGCCGAACGCCTGGGCGCCAGCGACATCGCCATCGTCCGCTTCCGCCGCCTGATGGTCGCGGCCGCGATCGACTTCCGCGACAACGGCCGCGTCATCGGCCACAGCACCGAAGGCCGCCTGCCCCAGGCCAAGCTGGCTTCGTTCGAAGGCGTGGTGCCCAAGGCCGTCAACTGGCGCGCGCTGGGCGCCTGCCCCGAGGAAGCCGCGCTTTACGCCGACAAGGCCGAGGCCGTGGCCTGACCATGGCGGCCGCCGCCCCGGCGTCCCGCGCCATCCTGGCGCTGGCCGCCCTGCCGCCCCTGTTCTGGGCCGGCAATTTCCTGGTCGCGCGTGCGATGCGCGATGCCATCCCGCCCTTGCAGATGTCGTTCTGGCGCTGGGCGGTGGCCTTCGCCATCCTGCTGCCCTTTGCCCTGCTGCAGGGCCGGCAGGAGGGGGCCCAGTGGCGCCGCGAACTGCCCTATCTGGCCCTGCTGGGCGCCATCGGCGTCACCGCCTTCAACTGCTTCGTCTATGCCGCGCTGCACCACACCACCGTGATCAGCGCGGCCTTCATCAATTCGTTTCTGCCGGTCGCGACCTTCCTGCTGGCCATTGCCCTGCTGCATGACCGGCCGAGCGGCCGGCAGGCGGTGGGCGTCGCCGTGTCGCTGGCGGGCGCCTTGACCATCATCGCCCAGGGCCAGCCGGCCCGGCTGATCGATCTCGGCTTCAACCGCGGCGACCTGCTCGTCTTCGGCGGCATGCTGTTCTGGGCGGCCTATACCGTGATGATCAAATGGCGGCCGACGCGCCTGAAACCGCTGGTGTTCCTGGGCACGACGGTCGGGTTCGGCGTCCTGTTCCACCTGCCGCTGATCGCCTGGGAAATCCCGCGGGCCGGGCTGCCCGCCGTGACCGGCGCCTCGGTGGCGACTGTCCTGTATCTTGCCGTCTTTCCCTCGGTGCTGGCCTATATCCTGTGGAACCGGGCGGTGGCGGCGCTGGGGCCGGCGCGCACGGGCATGTTCATGCATCTGCTGCCGATCTTCAGCGCGGGTGCCGCAATCCTGCTGCTCGGCGAAAGCTTCTTCGCCTATCATGCCCTGGGTATCGTGCTGATCGTCGCCGGCATCACACTGGTGACCCGGCCACCGCCGAGGAAACAGGGCCATTAACCTTCGCCAGCTCCGCTATTTCGCCAAGGTCGTCGAGGCCGGCAACATCACCCGCGCGGCCGAACAGCTGAACGTGGCCCAGCCCGCCCTGGGCCTGCAGATCCGCCAGCTGGAACAGGACCTGGGCGTCGACCTGCTGGTACGGCATTCGCGCGGCGTGATGCCGACCGAGGCCGGCGCCCTGCTGCATGAACGCAGCCTGGACATCCTGCGCCGGATCGAGGCGACGCGGGCCGATGTCCAGGCCCTGGGCCAGACCACGCGCGAGACGCTGGTGCTGGGCCTCAGCCCCAGCCTGATGCTGCAGCTGGGGCCCGACCTGCTGCTGGATGCGCGCGAGCAGATGCCCAACGTGTTCCTCAGCCTGGTCGAGGAACTGAGCTTCATCCTGGTCGAGACGCTGGAGCGCGGCGAGCTCGACATCACCTTCGCCTACGAGGCGGCCGAGCGTGTCGGGCTGGAACGCCGCCCCATCCTGGAAGAAGAACTGCTGTTCGTCACCGCCCCGGCGCAAGCGACCGGCAAGGGCCCGATCGCCTTCGCCGAAGCCCTGGCCTTCGATCTGGTCCTGCCCGGTCCGCGCGACCTGATCCGCCGGCTGGTGCAGGCCGAGGCCGACCGGCTGGGCCTGACCCTGCGCGTGCCATTCGAGGCCCAGTCGATCTCGGCGATGAAGGCGATGGCGGCGCGCGGCGCCGCCGCGTCGATCATGCCCTACGGCACGGCAATCGACGAATTGCGCAAGGGCAGCCTGGTATCCCGGCGGATCGAGCAGCCGGCGATCAAGCGATCCCTGTACCTGCTGCGGTCGCTGAAACGGCCGGGTTTCCGGCACGAGGCCGAGATCGCCCGGTTCCTGGAACGGGCCCAGGAACGCCTGTTCGCCTCGCTGGGCGATCTGGCGACGCCCTGGCAGGGCTGAACGCCCGCGCCATATCGCGGCGATCTGACTGCCAGTCCGCACATGTCTTGGATCGTTGCCGCGGAAGGACGTAGCAATGAAGGGCCATAAGAAGACCGGGAGTGGAGGAAACGATGGCCCCGCTGCAGCTTTCCGTCGCCATCGGCGACTATGACCGCAATCGACCGCTGATCGACGGCCAAGTCCAGATCGACGGCGTCGATCCGACCTTTCTGCGGCTGTTCCCCGAGGAAATCTTCTTCCGCGCCTTCCGCCATGCCGAATTCGACATCTGCGAACTGTCCCTGTCGAGCTATGCGGTCAAGGTGGCGCAGGGCGACTGCCCCTATGTCGCCGTGCCGGCCTTCCTGTCGCGGGCGTTCCGCCATACCTCGATCTACATCCGCACCGATCGCGGCATCGACAAGCCCGAAGACCTGAAAGGCCGCCGCATCGGCCTGCCGGAATACCAGCTGACCGCCTGCGTCTGGGCGCGTGCGCTGCTCGAGGACGATTACGGCATCAAGCCGTCCGATGTCACCTGGGTGCGCGGCGGGCTGGAGGAGCCGGGCCGGCCGGAAAAGATCAAGATCGCCCTGCCGCCCGAGATCAAGGTGGTCGACGCGCCGGCCGGCACCTCGCTGAACACCCTGCTGGAACAGGGCGAGATCGATGCCTTCATGGGGCCGCGCGCGCCTTCCTCGTTCGATCGCGGCGATCCGCGCATCGGCCGGCTGTTTGCCGACCCGGTCGCGGCGGCATCGGACTATTACCGCCGCACCGGCATCTTCCCCATCATGCATGTGCTGGGGGTGCGCCGCAGCCTGGTCGAACGCCATCCCTGGCTGCCCGCCACCTGCCTGAAGGCGTTCCAGCAATCGAAGGCCGCCGCCCTGGCGCGGCTGACCGATACCTCGGCGACCAAGGTCACCCTGCCCTTCGTCGAGGAACAGCTGGCCGCCGCGCGCAAGCTGATGGGCGAGGATTACTGGCCCTATGGCATCGATGCCAACCGGGGCGTGCTGGAAAACTTCCTGGGCCACCACCATCGCCAGGGCCTGTCGGCCCGCCAGCTGACCATCGCGGACCTGTTCCACCCCGCGACGCTGGAAGTTTCCAAGATCTGATCAGAGGCCGGTCTGGTGTTCGAGGGTCACTTCGCGACCCTCGGCCGCCGACCGCAGGATGCCTAAGCACACCTCCAGCGTCGCCAGGCTCCAGGCGCCGGAATGCAGCGGCGGGCGGCCGTCGACGACCGCCTCGTAAAGTTCGTCGATCACCTCGGCCCGCGGCACGGCGGGCGGCGGCAGCGGGTCCAGGCGGCGTTCGTCGTGGCCATAGATCATCACCCCGTCTGGCTGGGGCCTCAGATCGGCACCGTCGCAGGACACGACCACCAGGCCGAAATGATTGTGCAGGGCCTGCGGCCCGCCGGCGGCGACCGAGGCGGCGGGATCCAGGCCATAGGCCCGGCGGTTCTTCGCCGCGGCTTCCTCGGCCGGCGAAGCCAGCTTGGCCAGGGCGGCGCGTGCCGTGCCGTAGGCCCGGGGGTCGCGGGCCAAGCCCATCTCGCCGGTCCAGCCGCAGAATTCATCCGTGTCGAAATGACCGTAACCGGAATAGGTCAGGCTGGCGAAGGCGCCGTCCTCGAAGGTCAGGAAGGCCGAATAGGCCCCTTCGGTCGGCCGGGCCGGATCCCACATGCCGGTGGCCGCCCGGACGCTGCGCACCCGGCCGCCGCCCAGCAGCCGCACGATCTCGATCTGATGGGGCGCCTGCGAGAACACCGCCCCGCCGCCCTCGGCCGTCACCAGTTCCTCGGGGCGTCGCGGGCGATACAGGAAATCGGTGAAGTTCATCGCGTTGATCATGCGGACGCGTCCATAGGCGCCGCTGTCGATCAGCGCGCGGGCGCGCAGATAGGGCGCGTCGAAGCCATGGCTGTGCCCGACAACGAGTTGGATACCCGCCGCATCGGCCGCCGCGATCATCGCGCGGGCATCGTCGAGCGTCAGGGCCATCGGCTTTTCGACCAGCACATGCCGGCCGGCAGCCGCGGCCAGCGCCACATGGCGGACGTGAAACTGATGGGGCGAGGCGACATAGACCGCCTCGACCGCGGGGTCGGCGCATAGATCCTCGACCGTTTCATGCGCCCGCCCGCCGAAATCGGCCACGAAACGCGCGCGCGCTTCGGGCCGCGGATCGGCCGCCGCGACCAGTTCCAGCCGGGGATGGCGCGCCAGCGTCGGCAGCATCAGCATGAAGGCGCGGCCGAGGCCGGCGACGCCCAGGCGCAGTCTGCGATCGGTCATCGCATGCCCCTCAAGCGTCAGATGATCATCGCTCGTCGCCACTGCCCTGCTCCCGTAGGTCCAGGACAATACTTAGATAACTAAGCTATGACTGGCAAGCGACCTGTTCGGGGCGGCGCCGGCTGATGCGGCGCCGCCCCCATGGGATCAGCATCCCATCATCCCAGCGTGACGCGGGTCAGGCGCATATCCTTGACGATATGGCCGTTGATGCTGACGCTGCCGTCCTTGTTGGCGGTCAGCAGGTTCGAATATTCCAGGCCCTGGTAGACGTCGTTGTCGAACAGGGTCAGCTTCTGCGGCGTTGCCTTGCCCAGCTTGGCGTAAAGCTGGCCGTCGCGCTGGGTGATGACCAGGATGCTGTTCAGATCGGGCGACCAGTACTGGCCGACCAGGCTGGACGGGCTGATCGTCGCCTGGGGCACCAGCTTGGTCAGGGTGACGCCGCGGACATTGGCCGCGACGACCGCGTTGCCACGCCAAGTCAGGCTCATCGGCTGGTTGACGAAGGCCAGCTGCGCCGTCGAATTCGATGTCGGCAGCATCGGCAGCTGGGTGCCCATGAACTCCATGTTCATGTCCTCGGTGCCGAAGGGCAGGATGGTCGCCCGCGACCCGTCGGCACCCTGATAGACCCCGGTCCAGGCCTGGCGTACCTCGGGCGTCAGGGCGGCGGGCACGGTCGGCTTCATCGATTCGAGCGACGGCTTGGCATTGGCCAGGATCCAGTCGGCGATGCCGTCGGCCAGGCCCAGGAAGTTCAGCGCCCAGTCGTTGCACAGCACCAGCACGGTGATGCCGATGTCGGGGAAACGGATGAACTGCGAGCGGAAGCCGGAATCGGCGCCGCTGTGGCTGAGCATGCGATAGCCGTGGCGCGACCCGATGTTCATGCCGAAGCCGTAGCCGGTCGCCGTGCCGTCGTTCAGCCTGCCCGAGGTCGCGGCCAGCGCCAGCAACTTCTCGGAGAAGATCGATCCGGGATAGAACGCCCGGTCCCACTTGGCGAAGTCGGCCATGGTGGTGTTGAGGCCGGTGGCGCCGTAATTGCCGAAATCGAGGGCCA